>Ga0207070_1019_pt1 | contig 38443 bp, 36 predicted proteins | sample Alteio_BWMinHeat_92_FD_153591 | JGI IMG/M metagenome (GOLD analysis project Ga0207070, IMG submission 153591) | Enriched cells from forest soil in Barre Woods Harvard Forest LTER site, Petersham, Massachusetts, United States -... | ecosystem: Environmental > Terrestrial > Soil > Temperate forest >...
AAATTTCTCTTTCATAAACCCACTCCGCCTCGGGAAAGTCGCCTTTGCGGTACCCGTAGGCCTGCTGATAAAAAGGCTGCAAGTGCAGCGGAATAAAATGAACGCTGGTCGCGATTCCCTTTTGCTGCAAGGCATGGATGACGGCGGCCCGCTTCTTTTTTTTCAGCAAGAGAGGATACAGGTGATAGCTGCTCTGAACGTTCGGGCGCACGGTGGGCGTGATCACGCCTTCCACATCGGCAAAAGCCTCGTTATAAGCCTTAAACAAGCGCTCTCTACGGGCGGTAAATCCGTCAAGCTTGGGTAATTGCGCCAGCCCGATGGCGGCGTTTAAATCCGTCGTATTCATTTTGAACCCGGCCTCACGGAGTTCGTAGTACCAATGCCCGGTACCGTCATAGCGTTTCCACGCGTCGTGGCTGATGCCGTGCAGACGCAGGGTACGCAGGCGCATAGCCAGCTTTTCATCGGACGTCGTGATCATGCCGCCTTCGCCTGTCGTAAGCGGTTTGGTCACGTAAAAACTAAAACAGGTTAAATTGTTGCGGCTTCCGATTTTTTGGCCTTCGTAGGATGCCCCCAACGCATGTGCGGCATCTTCAATCACGAGGAGTTTGTAATCCTTAGCCAAATGATCGATGGCGCACAGATCGCAGGGCTGTCCGCCATAATGAACCGGAATGATGGCCTTGGTCCGGCTCGTAATTTTGGTCGCCACCTTCCGGGGATCGAGATTGAACGTTTCGCGATCGATGTCGACGAAAACCGGTTTGGCACCCAGCTGATGAACCACGTTGGCGGTGGCCGCAAAAGTGAAGGGAGAGGTGATAACTTCATCCCCGGGCTTAATACCGCTGACGATAAGCGATAGAAAAAGGCCCGACGTGCAGGAGTTAACGGCCACCGCATGCTTGGCGCCCACATAACGGGCGAAACGGTCTTCAAAATCATGCGTGACATGTCCCATCGTCAGCCAGCCGCTTTTGAGCACACGCACGACGGTGCTGATTTCTTTTTGGTCAATGCAAGGCGGCGCAAAAGCAATCACGATGACCCTCCCGCCGGGACAAGTTCATCGAGCACATGCGCGACTTGTTCCGCCAACGCCTGAGATTCATAACGACCGATTTTGGTTTCGTCGGACGTGACGGTAAGAGTCCCGGTCGCCCAACGCTGGTAGAGATGGACGAGCGTTTTTTCAATGGCGGCCTCGTCTTCCGGATCGACAACCCAACCCGCCTGCATCTTGTGAAGCAAGAGCGCCGCATCGCCACAGCGCGGAACCAGCGCGAGAATCGGTTTGCGGGCGGCGAGATACTCGAAGGTCTTGGCCGGAATATTGCCGTCGCCCCGATCCTTGCCGACAAGGAGAAGAAGAGCATCGGCTTCCATCAACATCCGCACGGAGGCCGGATGCGAAACAAACGCCACCCGTTGTACAAGGCCGTTGCCGCCATGAGGAGCAAATTCATGTCGTTCGATCGCCTGGCTGGCGCGGCCGATGAAAGTGATTTGAATGCGGTGTTTGGGAATGACGCCTTTTTCAATCGCGCTCATGAGCGCCCGCAGAAAATAGGACGGGTCTTGGGGACCATACAGCGAACCGCTGTACACAATATGAAATCGGTCGCTCGAGGGAGACGGGGATAAAGAAGCGAAATCGCGCTGGTCAAATCCATTGGTCAATAAGCTCACCTTTCCTCGATCGGCGGTGGGCAAACCCTGCGCGATGGCGCGGCAATAGCTCGGCGTCGTCATGAAGATTCGGTCCGCGGCGGCCAGAACATGGGATTCTAAAAACCGATCGAGCTTGCGCTGCCACGAAAACAACGGCCGGCGTAGAGGGTTGGCCGACCATTCATCGCGTAAATCGACGACCCAGGGACGATGATGTTTGCGTTTCAGGATCCATCCTGCCAGATGAGCCGTGTAAGGAGCCGAAACGCTAATGATGGCATCCACCCGCTGTGAAGACAGGACCTCATTTGCTTTGCGCAACAAGGACGGTAGCCATCCTACATGGCGATCGGGAGGCGGACAATCGATCCAGCGTTCAAGCAGTCCGCTCACCCTTTGGGCGCCCATGCGCTGGAGCCACTCCACGGGCTTGCGGATATTCCATAGCGGGGCGCGATAGACCGTCACCCCGGGTGGAATGGTTTGGACCAAACTTTCGTCGCGCAATTCCCCGGGAAGGCTTTCCGTCACTGTGAGCACGGATGGCTTCCATCCCAGAAGCGGTAAATGACGCAGCAATCGCAGCACACGATGTGGGCCGACGCCTCCCAAGGGTGGAAAATAGTACGTCATAAAGAGAACCTCTCTCATGCGTACACTCCTGCGGGCTGGGAGGCTTCGAGTCCTGATCGAAAAACCACCTCATCCCAAATCTCAAAACAAAGCAAAGCCCAAATCTGGTAGGTGACGTCCTGGCGATTCTCTTGGTAGAACCCCTTCAATAACCGCTGGACATGGTCAGGCCGAAAATACCCCTGTGACATTAAGCGATCCGGCGACAAATAATCGAGTGTCATCTCTTTTAATTCGGCGCGCAGCCAAGACGCATAAGGCAGACTAAAACCTGCTTTTTTCCTGCGAAATATGTCAGAGGGCAAAAGTCCTTCGCAGGCTTTGCGCAGGAGGTACTTCTCCTGACCAACGCGATTTCGAAGGTTCGGAGGCAGCCGGGCGGCAAATTCAATTAAGGGATAACTCAAGAAAGGTACCCGGCATTCCAGACCCCAGGCCATCGACAAGACGTCCGAGTAATTTAAATATTCGGAAACGAGCTGCGTTTTAAAGTCCATGAGGAAAACCTGATCGCCCAAAAGCGCGGCATCGGATTCGCTTAAGTAGCGGTTCAAAAGAGACGTCATGGTTGGTTTGTCCGCGACCTCGCGGGCGAACTCCGGCGCGAGAAGATCATGCCGCGCCGCGGAATTAAAAGCGCCGTACCACTCCGCGTATGTGGACGCGACAGCCGACTGGGGTTTCCACGCTTTCGGCCAATAATCCCAAATCCATCCCCAGTAGCCGAGCGCTTTCTCAAGACGAAACCGCCGCCCATAATTGCCGAAGAGTTCGTCGCCTCCCAGTCCGCTCAAAACCACTTTCGTATCCGCCGCGACTCTTTGAGAGAGAAAATATTGTGGGACCGCGCCGCTGAAAGGTTCGTCGAAATGCCAGAGAATCCTAGGAAGCATGTCCCGGACTTGCCGTCCCGTGATGACAATGTCGGCATGTGGGACGCCAAAATGCTGCGCCACTTGAGAGGCGACCTGCCGCTCATCCAAGACGTCATGGCCCTGCGCTTCAAATCCCATCGCATAGGTCCGCATGTCTGCTCCGGCTTCAACGGCCAGAGCCAAGAGCAGGCTCGAATCCACCCCTCCGCTTAGAAACAATCCCGTCGGACCGGACGGCGCTAAACGGAGGAGAACCGAGGCGGCCAAAAGTTCGCGCAATGTCGCGGCCAGAACCTTTTCCGATTTCTTTTCTTTGGGCGCAAATTGGAGATTCCAATAGCGCACCTGTTCCGTATGACCATCACGGAACGTTAAATAGTGGCCCGGTTCCAAGCGGCGTATCCCCTGAAAGAGCGTGTCTTCTCCCGGCACGTAAAGCCGGGCGAGATAATTGACGAGAGCGTTGGCATTCAGGCGGCGGCTGTAGTCGGGATCCTGGAGAATGGCTTTTATTTCGGAGCCAAAGAAGAGGTGCGTTTCATCCTGCCGGTAATACAAAGGCTTTTCGCCCACACGATCCCGCCCGAGGCACAACTCGCGCCGTCTTTCGTCCCAAATGGCGAACGCGAACATTCCTTCAAAAAGGCGGCAGCAAGACGGGCCATATTCTTCGTAAGCATGGACGATGACTTCCGTATCGGAAAGGCTTTGGAACCGGTGCCCTTGGGCTTTTAAGGATTGGCGCAGGGCGTTGTGGTTGTAAATTTCTCCATTAAATACCGCGTGAAGCGTGCCGTCTTCGTTCGACACAGGCTGCTGACCGCCGGCGGGATCGATAATGCTCAAGCGCCGGATTCCCAGACCAGCTCCTTGGCCGCGATAACAGCCTTCCTCATCCGGACCTCGATGGGAAAGAGAACGGCCCATCGCCGCAAGCAAAGAAACCGAGAAATCGCCAACGATTCCGTAGATGCCGCACATTTTATGGTTCCCTTCCCGCCGCCACGAGCGCGGGCACTTCAACTTCCACCTGGCATGTGGGCTGCAGATCCGCCACGCCACCATGGGAATAATTTTCGAAGACGGAGATGGTCACCGCATCAAAGCGGATATCGTAATACGTCGTTAAGGAATGATCGGTCACCTGCGTGCCGATATGGAAAAGGCCTTTGAGAAGGTTCACGGCGAAATCCACGCGCACGGACACGCGTGATCCTTTCCGGTAGGAGCGGGATTCGGCCCCCATCTTGTCGGAGGCTGTCGCCAAGACAAACAGCCAATCGCTGCGCTGGACAAAAAAACCAAACAGCGGCGACTCTACGTCCTCATTGAATTGAAATTGAGCGTGAAACGTAGCCCGGTCTCCCGAGCGGAAGGTGAGGCAAGGCCGGCCTTGCGCGTCCAGCATTTCCACCGACACGAGTTCCGCCTTCTTCGGGGCGCCATTTTGCTGCACCAAGGTCTTGGACAAGACCGAGAAATAACGGTCCAGGACGGCCTCCGTTTTTCCCTGGATTTCCACGCCGCCTTTATTAAGGAAGATCGTATGTTCGCACAGCTCCCGGACGGCGCTGATATCATGTGAGACGAACACGATCGTCGTCCCCTGCTGCAAACGCTCTTTCATGCGTCGGATGCATTTGTTTTGGAAGCCGACGTCTCCTACGGCTAAGACTTCATCCACCAGAAGGATGTTGGCGCTCGAATGGGCGGCGATGGAAAAGGCCAAACGCGCGAGCATGCCTGATGAATATTTTTTGAGCGGCACTTTAATAAATTGACCCAACTCGCTGAAATTCACGATCGCATCCCATTGCTGGCGGATCTCGCGTCGGGTCATTCCCAAGATCGCGCTGTACAGCCAGATATTTTCTTGACCCGTGAGTTCGGGATGAAGGCCGGCCCCTAGTTCAATAAGCGCCGCCATCCGTCCATTGACCTCGATTCTGCCCTCGGTGGGAAGACTCACTTTCGCTAACAATTTGAGAATGGTGCTTTTTCCCGCCCCGTTGGGTCCTACAATTCCCAAGGTTCCGCCCGGTCGCAAAGCGAAGCTTACATCCTGAAGCGCGCGAAAGGGTTGGCGACCGTTCGCGGGCCGTCGATCGAACCAGCTCTTGACCAAATCGCGAAACGATCCATGACCCAGCGTCTTCAAGTCATAGCTCTTGGAAACATGTTCGAAGCGTATCGCATCCATAGGCTTATAAGATGTCGGCAAAAGTCATTTCTTTGCGTTTGAAATAGGCGTACGACCCGACGAACATCAGCGTCACGATCACACTTTCGAGAACCAGATCCGAAAACAGGATCGGACTCTGATGCAGAATGGACCGCCGGTACCCATCGACGATCACCACCATCGGGTTAACGAGGCGCACCCAGTGGAATCGTTCCGGCACGGCTTTCCAGGAATAGACGACCGGGGTCACAAACATCCAAATTTGCAGGACGAGCGGCAAGGCATATTTCAGATCCCGCCAGACGACGATGAGGGCCGACATCAGGAGCACTAAGGCGAGAGTGAAAACAAGCTGCATGAGCAAGAGCGGTATGAGGTACCAGAGGGAGGCATGGAACGCCACTTTGTATATCGCCAAGAGGCAAAAAAGAAAAACCATGCCGACGATGTAATCCAGACAAGCGGCGGCGGCAGACGCTAAAGGAACAATCTCTCTCGGAAAATAGACCTTCGACACAATGGGGGCATTGTTCAAGAGACTCACCGAACCAAACGATAAGGCATTGGCGAAAAAAGTCCAGGGAATGAGCGCGCAAAGCACAAAGACCGGGTAAGGAACGCCGTCGCTCGAGACCCGGGCCAAACGAGAAAAGACAAAGGCGAACACGAGCATCAAGGATAGGGGTTGAAGGATAGCCCATGCGATACCCAAGGCGGAAGGCTGGTAACGCAACTTAATTTCGCGCAGCGAAAGGCTCAGCAAAAGATCCTTAAACCGCAACAGTTCTTTGAAATAGTTCATGTAATAATTCACCCACCTGATGATTTAGCATCTCGAGGCTGAAACGGCGTTCAGCCCGTTGGCGTCCTTGCTCTCCTAATTGCCGGCACAGGACCGGGTCGCCCGCCAACGCTAAGATGGCCCGGCTGACGGCAGACACATCGTCCGGCGATACCAAGAGTCCGGAGACGCCGTCTTCGATGGCGTCCAAAGCACCGCCGACATCGGGACCAATAACCGCTTTGCCGCAAGCATTGGCTTCCAAAAAAACAATACCGAAACCTTCACCGACCCAGCGGTTGTCGCGCTCGTTGGCTTGGGACACCATGATGAAAACATCGCAGGCATTGTAAAGCGCAACTTTGTCTTCCTCCGGCACATAGCCGAGAAATTGAACGTGATCCTGAAGGCCGTAGTCGGCCGTCAGCGCTTCGAGCCTAGGACGGTCATCGCCGTCTCCCGCAATGACATAGAGCAAATCGGGCTGTGCCGGCAAAGCCAGCCGCAGGGCTTGAATGACCGTGTCATGCCCTTTGTAACGTTCGTCGGCGGCGAGACGGCCCACGGTCAAAAGCACTTTCTTGCCGTTCCATCCCCGCTTCTGCCGCAGAGACTTTCCTAGCCCCTTATCCATGACAAAAAAATGTGTGTCGACATGCGGCGGCAAAATAGAAATCTTGTGACGCGCGAGCCCTTTCTCCGCCATCTTCTCCGCCGTGAAACGACTGACGGCAATCCCCCATTCGGCATGACGCAGGGCTTCCACTTTGGCTGGCGCGAGCGCGCTCCACATTTCGATACCGTGCCCGATAATCGCGTAAGGGAGCTGATGAAGCCGGCTCAATTCTGCTGCTAGAGGCAGAAGGTGCACGTGGCCGCAGAGGATAAAATCCAGGTGATGCGATGCGATCGCACGGCTGGCGAGCCAGCGAGCGCCGCGATAGAGCAGATGATCCCGCAAGGTGTGAGAAGGGAGCTGATGCAGCAAGCCCAAAGACAGCAACTGATAGTCGGCGCCGGGGGTTTTGACCGGCGTTCGGTCGTTCACCGGAAGCATATAAACCTGACCGTTCAATTGGGCGCCCAAGGCGGAGGCCAGCTGATCGTTATAGATTTCCATCCCACCCATGTGGGAGAAGGTCACGCTCGTTAAAAATAGCAGACGATTCATACGAACCTTTCCTTCGACACGATCAATCCCGCAAACGACCAAAAAAGAAGCCCGGAAACAATATTCAGCCGGTAAGAAAAAAAGTTGGCCGCGAAAAATCCGCTGACCAAAAAAGCCACCAGTCCGGCGAAGGCCCCGTACTGCAGCGCGGCCCATTCCGGGCGAGCCACCGGCCGAAGCGCGCTCCACAAGAGACAGCCGAACAACAGCAATAAACAAGCCAATCCGATCCAGCCGGTTTCAATCGCAAAATTGAGGAAAAGATTGTGCGGCGAACTGATGAAAATAGACTGGTTTCCCTCGGTAAACTTAACGACCCGGGGCAATGTATACCCCGGAGCAAAACGCGCCCACTGCCCGATGCCGACGCCCCAAGGATGATCTTTAAGAAGCTGGAAACTTCCGCGCCAGGCTTCGGCACGCCATAAAAGATCATTGTCCATCCACAGGGAGTGGCTTTGGGGACCGGAAAACCGAGTCATGCCATATTGCTTAAATTGAGTCGGCAGGATCCAAGAGAACAGCAAGAGCGCCCCCGCCAATGCAAGAATCCACAAACGCAGCCGCCGAAATTTGAGCAGCAAGAGGAGAGACAAGAGCATTCCCATTTGCGCGCTGCGGGAATAACTGAGCGCGATAGATGCCAAAAACAAAGCCCCCACTCCCGTAAACAAAACCTTTCGTTTTCCGGAAAATTGCGACGCCGCCACCCAGACCGCGGGTAAGAACAACACCAAGAGTTGCGCCAAGTTGGCCGACGGAAGACTGACGGAAAGGTTCGCGCCGTAGAAATTGCGCACGTCCACATCACCAGGATTTGGCCGCACGAAAAAGTACCATCCCAAGAGCGCCAATTCAGCGGCACAAAACATGATCCCTTCAAAGCACTGCTTCCACGAACGCTCATCCTGAACGGTCTGGAGAACGATGAAAAGACCCAAGAGAGGATATAGCCCATCGAGCAACCATTGGTTCAGATTCGGCCAGAGGTCCGGCGACCGGAAGCAGGACGCGAGCCCCAAAAATAAATAGGACCCCACCGCAAAGAAAAATAAAGGTTCGAACGGAACGGAGTCCCAAGCGATGGGTTGCGTCAGGCCGACGACGAGGGCAGAGAACACGACCAGCAAGATCGCCGGCGTGACAATCACCGGCCCGAGCGGAATGTGATGGAAGAGGCTTTGAGGAAGCTCCGAAGACATTTGAGTGAACATCGGAATTAAGAGCAAGCTGATATAAAACCCGTGCAAGGGTGTCCTCCCCAACAGGAATACGAGCGCCAGGAGAAGGCCGATGCAGCTGCAGGTGACCAAAAACGAGAGTGTAAAACCAGTCGTCGAGCTCAACCAAAAAATCAGCCAGGAAATCGCGAGCGCCATTCCCAGGCTAAAGACTTTCATCGAAAATGGCGTCCCTCCGGCACCCAGAGAATGCAACGGAATAAACGCGAAGGCCGTATAAAGACTCAGGAGTAAGACGGTAATAAGAAACGGCGAGAACACCTGCAGCAAAGTACCCAAGCTGGTAAACCCTTGAACATGAACGATGCCATTGCCGAGACAAACCGCACCGAGCGCGGCCAAAAGGGCCAATACGGTCTGGTGGATGAAGCGTTTAGCGATCATGCAGGGTTTCGAGCAGCTCACGTCTTTGATAGGGAGACCGCTTTTCAAACAGAGTTTCGGGAGAACGGCCGTTGTTCGAATAATAGTAGCGCGACACTTCCCAGCGTGCCCGGTTCACGACGGCGCCCAAGAGGACGCCAGGTTCTTGCTGGAATTTCCGGCAGGCGCGACCGGCCCAGATGGCGTGGGTTTTTCCGGATTGAATCACGAACACTGTGTTTTGAACATGGCGGCTCAGCAAGAGCGCATCGCTGTAGGAAAAGGCGGGAGGGCCATCGACGATGACGCGATCAAACTCTTGACGCGCCCAAGTCATAAACGAACCCATCGTTTCACTACTTAAAAGATCCGCGGGATTGGACGGCCGCAGTCCGGCCACGATCGTCTGCAAACCAGGGACTGCCGTGGGCACAATGAAATCACCCGGATTCTCGCGGCGCGCCAAAAGCGTGCTCAAGCCCTTTTCTTGCGGCAAGCCCAAGACCTCATGCAAGTATGGCTCCCGCAGGTGGCCATCGACAATCAAGACACGCTCGCCTAATTGAGCAAATCCCACGGCCAAGTTGCAGGCCAAAAGTGTCTTCCCCTCACCCGCCATGGCGCTCGTGATTAAGAGGCTGGGAGCCGGCTGCTGCACGCCAGCGAACACAATGGATGTCCGAATATTCCGAAAAGCTTCCGCCAAAAGTGAATCGGGATGCTCGAAGCTGATGAGATAAGGATTGTCGCTGCTGAAAATCCGTTTTTGCAGCCGGGAAGAAAACGGAATAATGCCCAATAAAGGAACTTTCAAAATCTTTTCAATATCGTCCGGTTCCTTAATGGTCGTATCCATCCGATCCATGACGATCGCCAGGATAAAGCCCACGACAAGACCGAAGAGGAGGCCGAGGATGATATTCATGACCGGCCGGGGACGTATAGGCTGCGTCGGGACTTCGGCGCGATCAATGACGCGGATGTTATTGCCTTGCAGCTGGCCCGACAATTCCGACTTCACGGCGCGCGCAATATTGTCGACCTCCATGCCGATGCGTGACCGAAGCTGGTTCATTTGCGACTCGAGTCTTTTCATGGCGGGATGTTTGGGGGTATAGCGCTGAGACAAATCAGCCCATTGCGCTTCCTTCCGGGCATATTCCGACTTTAAATCTTGAATGAGTTTATTGCTGACGACCGACGGCAACGCTTCATAGCCCGGCGAAGCGATGGATTGAAGCACATCCTTCGACATAAACAATTGGCTTTCATGATTGTTCTGGACATACGTGTCCGCCAACGCATTGACCAGTTGAGCAGCCAGGGCGGGATTGGTCGATTCAAAATGGACTTTGACCAGCCGCGTGTTGAGCAGCGGTTCGACGCTGAGCGATTTCAAAAACCAATTGACGGGGTTGGCGACGCCGCGCAGTTCCGGCCATTGAGCCACCGGCAGCTTTTGTAGCGTTTTTTCAGCCAGCGTCCGGCTCTGAAGGATGTTGTATTGGGTTTGGTAATAATCTTGCTGCGAGCTTTCGACCATGATCGCTTCGCTGTTGGTGTTGTAAAAGTTGGGCTGTTCTTTTTCGATAAGGATGAGAGCGCTGGCACGGTACACAGGCGTCATCCACAAAGACCCTGCGACAACCGTCACCAACACGACCAAGGTAAAGCCGGCAATAAACCAACGGCGACGCCGGGCTATTTGCCGGTATTCTGAAATCACTGGACTCATCATTTTTATGACACCCCCAAAGAAAGGTAGGTAACTCGAATGATTTAAAAAAAGGTTTGCGGGACGAAAACGATATCGTTGGAGCGCAGTGTAATGGCGTCGCGTTGATCTTTGCTTTTGGTAATCTTCGCGAGATCGTCCGAGATCGTTTCCAGCTTTCCATTTTGCTTGCGCAGCACACGGGTTTTGTCCGGCGCGGCAATATCGGTAAAGCCGCCGGCTAGAGAAATCGCTTCCAACACCGTCATCGGCGTGTCTGAAGGCAATTGAAACGCGCCGGCATTTTTCACCTCTCCCAAAACAAAAATCTTTCGTTTCTTATATTCCTTAATGAGAATCGTGACCTGGGGATTGACCAAATAATCCCCCAGCTTATCTTGTAGTAGGCTCACGGCCTGACCCACGTTAAGCCCGCCCACCTTGACGGTTCCTACCAAGGGAAAAGGAATCAACCCATTTTGACTGACCCGCAATTCGCGGTCCATTTCCGGTTCCTGATAAACCATGATTTTCAACAGATCGGAGGGTCCGATTTGGTATTCCTGCTCGCCCTCCACCTCGGCGATGGCATTTTGCAGCGCGGGCGGCGTGCCAGACGCGTCGGGCTGCGCGCACACCCACGCGGGCGGCATGGCCGTCCAAAAAATCAGGAGTACCGATGTTCGCGCGATACCTTTCATAATTTGATTCTCAACGTCACGCCCGTGATGTTGTCCTTATAAGCGAGTGGAAAATTGGAATCCCGTTGACGGTAGTAATAACGCCCTCCCACAGACAGCCACGGTTGAATTTTGTAGTTGAGTTCAAAACCGGCTTGATAGGTTTTGTCGATCCGGGTATCCGTGACGCCATCCTCGCTCGTCGCCACAGGATACTGGGCATGTTCAAACCCAATCAACAGGTTTCCTTCCCATTTCACGCCGAACGTCTGGTTCATTTCTAAAACCGCGGCATCAGAAACGTAATAACGATTGGCCCCAAACACGGATTCTTGAAGACTCCGCAAACCGCGCGCCTTAATCAAGGTCAACCGATCCGGCTGCCATTCCAAATTCAAGCTGTAAGACCCGGTGCGGGCGTTCTGCGGGGCACCCGATACTTCCTCGTCGTAATGCCGCCATTGCGCACCGGCCAAAATCGTCGCGACCATTTTCGGGGAGATCTGGCCTTTCACGCCAACTTCCGCCGAATGAGTCCGGGAATCGTTCGTATTCGTGCTGAAGGCATAGGCGATCTGATCATAGTGGTATTGTGCCAAGAGGCGCGTTTTTGGAAATAGCCGGTAAAACAAGCCCCCTCCACCCACATACTCCATGCGATCCAAGTCCGGCTTCAACGTGTCGTCCTCATAACGATGCAGTGTATGCTGACCATCCACGCTAACACCTAAGCGTCCCCCGACATTGATATCGGAGGTGAATCCGGCGTCATTTTGAATGCGTTTGGCGCGCTGCGTGAATTCGCTTTCGGCTTGATCCGAGGTGCGTTGAAAATTGTTGTAGATTCGCAGCGACGATTGCCGCGGGAATTTGAATAGGGCATCGGCTAAGGCCAGCCGTTCAAAATCGTTATTCTGACTGCTGTCTTTTGCATAGCTGAGAAATTGCGCTCTCATATCTAAGTGGGCCTCGTAGCGGGGATGAAAAGGAGCGCGGATATAAAGGCCGGGCGCAGCGACATTGACCCAGGAGCCCTTTTTCGCACTGCCTTGCGGCAGCAAGTAAATGTTGTCGTCATAATATTCCTCGGCCAGGAAATAGGGATGGATTTCAGTCGTTCCCCACTTGATATTTTGGACAGCGCCGCCGGATTCGACCAGAAGCCCTAAGCACCCAAGGCCCGCCAAAAGCGCCATCCCCACCTTAGACATTCATCGCGTTGGACACACCTGTTCCTATCCGGGTTACAGAAAAATTCTGTAACCCGGGCAGGTTGTTGTGGTCTAAATAAATTATGAAGCCGCGCGTGGCTGTGATTGGAACGGGGTATTGGGGGAAAAATCTGGTCCGGAATTTTCACGACTTGGATGTCTTGGCCGCAGTTTGCGATGCGGATGCGGCCGTCTTGAATGACTTCCACACTCGCTTTCAGGTTCCCGGGGTGTCCGATCCCGCCCACGTATTCAACGATCCAAGCCTCACCGCCGTCGCCATCGCCACACCGGCCACGACACATTACGCGCTGGTCAAAAAGGCACTGGAAGCGGGAAAAGATGTCTTCGTCGAAAAACCCTTATCCCTGGACGTTGAGGAAGGCCGCGCCTTGGCGGCCTTGGCCCGGGAGCGCGGGCGGATTCTCATGGTGGGACATATTCTGCAGTATCATCCCGCCGCGATTAAACTCAAAGCGCTGGTCGATAACGGGGACCTCGGAAAACTTGAATTCATCCATTCGAGCCGCCTGAATATCGGCAAGGTGCGAGGCGAAGAAAATATCCTCTGGAGTTTTGCGCCGCACGACATTTCGCTCATCTTGTGGTTGCTCCACGAGACCCCGGTGCGCGTCGACGCCTTCGGCGGAGATTATCTTCAAAAAGGAATTTTTGACACCTCCTTTACAACCTTGGATTTCACCAGCGGTGTCAAAGCGCAGCTTTTTGTCAGTTGGCTTCACCCTTTTAAGGAACAGCGATTGGTCGTCGTCGGCGAGAAACAGATGGCGGTTTTCGATGATCTGGCCGACCCCAAATTGCTCCTATATCCCCATCGCATCGAATGGTTCAAACGCGCCCCCATCATTAAAAAGGCGGACGGCATCCCGGTCCCAACGGAGGTCCGCGAACCGCTCAATGAAGAGCTCAAGGAATTTATGGCATGCATCGAAAGCCGCCGGACTCCTAAGACGGATGCCGAAGAAGGCCTGCGCGTTTTACAGGTGATCCAACAAGCCCAAGCGTCGCTGCGGCAAAAGGCGGGGTACGCCGCAGACGCTTCCTCTTCCTCGCCGGTCAACGATAATTTCTTTGTCCATGCGACCGCCGTCGTCGATCCAGGAACCAAGATCGCGGCGGGATCGAAAATTTGGCATTTCTCGCACATAGGCGCCAATGTCACGATCGGGCAGAACTGCGTCATCGGCCAGAATGTGTTTATCGCGGACGGTGTCAGTATGGGCGATCGCTGCAAAATTCAGAATAACGTTTCCTTATATAAAGGCGTCGCGCTGGAAAACCATGTCTTTTGCGGTCCTTCGTGCGTTTTTACAAATGTCATTGATCCCCGCGCCCATATTGAACGGAAATCCGAATACCGGCCGACCAGGGTTAAGGAAGGGGCCACCATCGGAGCCAATGCGACGATCCTTTGCGGCCACACGTTGGGTAAATTTTGTTTGATCGGCGCCGGGGCCGTGGTTACTAAGGATATCCCTGACCATGCGTTGGCGCTAGGAGTCCCCGCGCAAGTCGTCGGCTGGGTTTGTCAGTGCGGGAAAAACTTAAGCTTTGATAATAATCTCCAAGCGACTTGCGCTTTTTGTTCCACCCGCTATCAAAAGGACGAAGCCGGTGTTCATTCCATGACCGAAAAATCGTCCCAGGTCCCAGAGGAGATCCCGGTGTTGGATCTCAGACGAGAATACCTTTATCTTAAGAAAGGCATCGACCAGGCGATTGACGCGACGCTGGACCATCAGCAATGGATTTTGGGACCTGAAGTGGCGGCCTTAGAAGAGCGCTTGGCGCGGATCCTCAAGGTCAACCATGCCATCGGGGTGTCGTCCGGAACGGATGCCTTGGTTTTGTCGCTGCGGGTGCTGGCGATTCAAACGAAAGGGAAAGAATTTTTTGATCCCGGCGATGAGATTATCACCACTCCTTTTACCTTTATCGCCACGGGCGACGCCATTGTCCGCGCCGGGGCCACTCCTGTTTTTGTAGATATCGACCCGCATACCTTTAACTTGGATATGGACCAAGCAGAGAAGAGCATCACCCCCCGGACCGTCGGGATTATCCCCGTTCATCTCTTTGGCTTGGCTTGTGATCTGGATCGCGTGAAATCCATGGCGCACCGGCACCGCCTGTTTGTTTTGGAAGACGTGGCGCAAAGCATGGGAGGTCAGTGGAGAGGAAAACCCTTAGGGAGCCAGGGGCATTTGGGCGCCTTTAGTTTTTTCCCCAGTAAAAATTTAGGCGGGTTCGGTGACGGGGGTCTCGTGGCCACGAACGATGCGGAGCTGGATCGTCTGGTTCGAATGCTTCTCAAACACGGGGGAAAAGATAAATCCAACGCGGACCATGTCGGATATAACAGCCGTCTGGATACCCTGCAGGCCGCCGTTCTTTTGGCCAAATTGGAGGCGCTCGATGACTTTAATGAAAAAAGACGAGAGATCGCGCGGCGGTACCGGGAAGGCCTGAGCGACGTGCCGGAAATCATGCTGCCCGCCGAAATCGCCGGCGCCATGCACGTGTTCAATCAATTCACGATCCGATGCAAAAAACGGGAAGCACTCCGGAGCTTTCTCAAAGACCAGGGGATTCAGAGTATGGTCTATTACTCCACACCGCTTCACACTATGCGGGTTTTTAAAGGACGCTCTAAAACCATCGGTCGTCTCACCGAAGCCGAGAGGGCAGCCGAAGAAGTCTTGAGTCTTCCCATCGAACCGCTCCTGCACGAGTGGGAAGTGGACAAAGTGATTGCTGCCATCCGCGACTTCGCTCAACGCTCCAAGCAGGCAAAGCCGTCGGCCAAACGAATCACTGTTCACTCCTAGGATTGTGAATCCCCACCTCACACGCCTCTTGCCGGCCCCGGTTAAACATCTCGCCAGAGGAATCATGACGCGCTGGGACAACGAACGTAAAGCCTATCAGACGCGCGCGGCTAATCGGCGAGTACAGCAGCAGTATGCGTCCCTCAGTCTACCCGAGACGTTCGAACATATTTATTCCTCCGACGTCTGGGGCGATGCGGAACAAAATTCCGGAAGAGGGTCGACCGGCCGTTACGTGGCCGAGTATGGCGCCTTGCTCGAACGATTACTCCGTCAATACGACGTGCAATCTGTGGCGGATCTCGGATGCGGCAACTTCAATACCGGAAAAGTCATTGCGCGGATGGTCCCTCGGTATATTGGTGTGGACATCGCCCAGCCGGTCATTACTGCCAACACCCAAGCGTACGCGACCAAGTCCGTCACCTTCATGCGCGCGGATGCCACCAAGGATCTCTTGCCTACGGCGGATGCCGCGCTCGTGCGTCAAGTTCTTCAACACCTCACCAACCACGAAATTCAATTGGCCCTCACCAACATCCTGAACACCTATCGTCTCGTTTTCATCACAGAACACGTCTACATAGGCCCCGGCACCAAACCCAATCGCGATTTCGGCCACGGCCCCGGCACGCGAATTCCCCTCAAATCAGGTGTCTTTATCGACTGCCCACCATTCAACATACAGGCTACTGTAGCAGGAGACATCGCTTATACCCCGAACGAAGTCTTGCGAACATGGATGGTCGAACGCTTGACATTTAAGCAATTGCTTAACTAAAATTTCCCCATGAATACGGTATTTCGCGCCATCGCGGATCCTACCCGACGACAGATTCTGGACCGCTTGGCTGCTCAAGAAGAATCGGTCATGGCGTTGGCCAAAGATTTTGACATGTCCTTGCCGGCCGTCTCGCAGCATTTGAAGGTGCTGCTGGAAGCCAAGCTCGTGGTGGGACACCGCGACGGCCGGCAGATTTTTTACCGGTTAAATCCCACCCCTCTGAAGGACGTGTCGCGCTGGATCGGCTCTTATGAACGGTTCTGGCGGACCCGATTACATGCGCTGGAAATGCACTTAAGGAGAAAACATGGATGACATCGTCATTGAGCAAACCTACCCCTATGCCATGGAGCACGTCTGGGAAGCCCTCACGGACCCTGCGGCGCTCGCCGACTGGCTGATGCCGGGAGACTTCAAGCCGGTCGTGGGCCATAAAGTCCGATTTCATTGCGAGCCGCGCGCGGAATTTGACGGGTCGGTCGATACCGAGGTGCTGGTCGCTGACAAACCGCGGAAATTGTCTTACACCTGGAAAACCAGCAATATGAAAAAGCCCACGATTGTCACTTATAGTCTGGCGCCCACGCCGGACGGCGGCACCAAGCTACGATTGGAACATACAGGATTCGAAGGCGACAGCGGGAAAGTCATGCTTCCTCTCTTCAAAGGCGGCTGGGGACATAAACTCAAGGAGCAGTTGGGCCCCGTCATTGCCCGCTTCGCTCAAAAAGGAGTCCGATGATGTCGACTATCAAAACGGTGGCGAAACGATTAGCGGAAGAAGTATTCAGCCAGGGAAACATGAAAACCTTTGACGACATTGTCGCGCCTCAGTACGTGAATCATCGCATGCCTGCTCCAAACATACCCGGGACTAAAGAGGGGTTCCGGCAGCTTGTCTTGGCGACTCGTCAGGCTTTCCCCGACGTTCATGTCACCATGGGAGAACTTGTCGCAGAAGGCGACTTCGTGGTTTTTCATGATACCGTCCAAGCGACAAGTAAAGGCGATTTTATGGGAATCCCTCCGACCGGCAAGCCCATCACATGGACCGAAATACATTTTCTCAAGGTAACCAAGGGTCAGATCGTAGAGCATTGGAACAATTTCGACCAGTTGGGGATCCTTAAGCAGCTCGGTGCGATCCCATAAAGCCACATCAACTTATTAAAGGAGAATACCCATGCCTGATCACAAAGCCGTATCCCGTGAAAAATGGAATGCCCTGCGCAAAGCGCTGTTGGTGAAAGAGAAGAAGTTCACTCGCCAGCGCGAGCAGTTGGCGCAACAACGACGGAGTCTTCCCTGGGTCAAAGTCGACAAAGACTATGTCTTCGACGGACCCAACGGCCGAGAAACCTTGGCCCAGCTTTTTGGCAAAAAGAGCCAGCTCATCGTCTACCACTTCATGTTTGGTCCGGGCTGGAAGGATGGCTGTCCCCACTGTTCTTTCTGGTCCGATCATTACGACGCCATGCTTCCGCATTTGGGAGCCCGCGATACGAGCTTTGTCGTTATCTCTCGAGCGCCGCTAGCCGAGATCAAGCCCTTTCAGAAACGGATGGGATGGAGCTTCCCCTGGGTTTCTTCCAACCGGAATGATTTCAACTACGACTATCACGTGTCGTTCCACCCGGAGGACATCAAACGCAAAACGGCCACCTATAACTATGCAAAGCTCGATATGGATATCTCGGACCGCGAAGGCATTAGCGTATTCACCAAGGACAAAAAAGGAAACATCTTCCACACCTATTCCACGTTCGCGCGCGGCATCGATATCGTGAACCCGACCTATCACTTTCTCGATCTGGTTCCCAAAGGCCGAGACGAACGCGGCCGTGGACAGTTCTGGGTTCGCTATCACGATAAGTACAAGAACTAAGTCTCACGCCTCAGCTGGGCTGGGTTTTTATCTGTCCACCCTCCTTGTCTTTACCGTCGGCGTGGCCGCGACCGTCTATTTCTGCCGCAGCATGTCTGGAGAAATGGACATGCCGGGCGGCTGGGCCATGTCGATGGCCTGGATGCGGATGCCCGGCCAGAGCTGGCCGCAAGCCTTCCTGATGTATCTGGCGATGTGGGAAACGATGATGGTGGCGATGATGGGGCCGTCGGTTTTCCCCTGGCTCAAACAATTTCGCCGGACCGCAACGCCTTCGGAGACCGCTCTCATGGCAGGCAGTTACTTTTTTGTTTATTTACTAATCGGCGCGGCGTCCTATCCATTCGGGGTCTCTTTAGCCATAGCTGCGATGCGCTGGCCGACCGTCAGCCGACTCATTCCATTTCTTTCCGCGGGAACTCTTCTAATTGCCGGAGCCATTCAATGGACACCCTGGAAGATGGCGCATCTTCGACAATGCCGCGACCCACTAAATTGTTGCGCGTTAGCGAGAAATGGAAAGCTGTTTGGCGCCTGGGGCTCAGGGCTTCATTGGGGAGTGTCATGCGCCCTCTGCTGCTCGGGAATAATGCTCTGTCTGTTTGTGCTCGGCATGATGAACCCTTATGTAATCTTGATTTTAACGGTCGTGATCACATTCGAACGACTGCTGCCGCATCCCGAACGGGTCGCGCGGATATCAGGCCTCGCGGCCTTCATCATCGGAGCAATACCGCTCGCATGTTTGCTGCTTCACTACCAATTCCCATAAGCGCATCGGGCGCACCAAAATAATTAAGCGGCGCGAAGTTGAACATGGCGTGTCCTCAGATTTTGGATGGCATGGGTCAATCCGATAATCGCGTACGGCAACCAGATTGGTGCACCGTGCTATATCCTGACAACTGAACCTGGTTCAACGGAACTCCAGGTTTGAGATTTGAACCAGGTTCACAAAAATTGCACAAAAAAATGCGCCGGAAATTACTCACGCGTAGTCGTCTCCTCTTCGGGTGGGGCGTCGGGAACCGCAGGGGGAGCACTGATGATGACGACGATGCGGCGATTACTTTGGCGGCCTTCCACCGTTTTGTTTGAAGCCAGAGGCCTCGTGCTGCCGAGCCCTTGCGCGCTCAAACGTTCAGGCGCGATAGTGAAGTGATGAATAAGGCTTGAACGCACAGCCTGCGCCCGTTCTTGTGACACGCTTAAGCCTCGCGCGGCAGAGCCTTGGTTGTCGGTATGGGCTTCGATCACAGCCCTCGTTTGCGGATATTGCTCTAAAATCGTGGCGACTTTTTGAATCTCCGTCTCATCCAAATCAAAGTTCAAATGCATTTCTAAATTGGCCTGGTCCGTGGACGGCTGCAAGTGCACCATCACGCGCTGATAAGGCATTTGGTGGTGCGCAGTTTCGCATTTGGCGGTGATCCACACATTTTGTGGAAAATAAATTTCCGCGGGCGCTTGATAGAGGCCGGTGGATGATAATGTCCCCAAGGACGGCATGAGCGTCCAAAAAATGTGTGGGTCGGAGAATCCCGCGATACGCGCGTGGAATTGTTGGGAGCCGCCAGCTTTTAACTGCGCATAAGAAGGCAGGATCGTGATGTCGACCCACTCTTTCTTGGATAAGGGCTGTTCAGGCTCTCCCTCCCGCAAAGAAGAATCGGTCAACATCTCGTTTAAATCCAAGAGCCGCGATTGGTCATACAAGGGAACCATGACGGGAGCGGCCAATGACTCGGTCCGACCCCAGTGGAACACGAGAGAAATTTGATGCGTGCCCAGTGTTCCTTGCACGGTATCAAACGGCATGATGTAGCCGTAATCAAACTGCACGAGGGATAGCCGATAGGAAAATCCTGCTGTTACCCGTCGATAGTCGCGTTCGCCATAGCCACCACCGGCGCGCATTCCCAGGCGATTGTCCAGCCACCAGGTTTCATAACCGCCATGCAGTCGCGTTTCCATATCGGTAAAGCGATCGCGCGTGGCATCGAGCATCACGGCCTGACTTTTCCATTCGCGTGCAAATCCCCAGTTCCAAGAACGCGGCGCGGGATCGGACGACGCGCTTCCCAAAGCGACATTGGGTTCATTCACGTTGCGGACCATGAGTCCTGTCCGCCAGCCATTTCCCAGTCTATAGAGCATCGACGCGTCGCCGCCCCAGGCATCGGCTTCATACCCGTTGCGAAAGACAGGATCGTTTACGCCCAAGCGAGCGCTGCCGTTCAACTCGGCGTTGTCGGTATTGAAATCATGCCCGATCGTTTTGCGGTAATTTTTCCCCGTCACTCCGAGAGAAAAGCGATCGCCCATCCTCCAGGCGTAGCTCAAACCGATCATTTCTTCTTTGTAGAGACTGTTCAAACTCAAGGCGGTATAGCTGACGCCCACCGCTTGCCGATGGAAGGGATAGACGTAACCGAAAAAACTGCGGCTGATGTCGGAATTGTCCGAGAGTCCGCTGTAGAGACGCCCCACGGTCGTGCCCAGTTCGGGCGCGGACATAAAAGCGGCCGCGGCGGGATTGTAATAGAGAGAAAAGACATCGTCCGAAGAAGCCGTCATCGCGCCGTCGACGCCGGTCGCGCGGCCGCCGGTGACGTAGTCCTCGAAGGAGGCTCGGAGAGAGACCAGAGCAGGAAGAGATAGAGAGCAGAAAAGAGAAAACCAAAGAGACGCCCGCCACAAAACCACGCGGACGTCTGCCTCTTGTTTGGAGGGTGTCTCTTTCCGTTGACTTTTCATTTGACGACCACAACGGTTCCATTGACCCGTTTACTCCCGACGTAAATCTGATAAATATAAATCCCACCAGGGACGATGCGTCCTCCAGAGCCGCGTCCGTCCCATTGAAGCCCGAGAGGAGACACCTGTAATTCGGCGACCTTGGCCGCTTGCACGTCGAAGATGTCGCCGTGCACGGAGTCTTGGCCGGGATTGAGCAGATCGAAATAAACGATGTCGTTATATCCGTCGCCGTTGGGCGAGAAGACGCGCGGATGAACGGCTTGGAGAATCGGCAGAGCCGTCGCTCCGGAGGAGACGGTTCCATCAACGCGGTACGTTCCCGTCTGATAAGCGGTGAACGTAAAGGCGTCCTTGGCGGCAGAATAAGCCGCGGTACCCACCGTCTTCCAAGTACCGTCGACATTCAGCTCAACGGGATAGGTGACCTGCGCGGGCGGAATCGGTCCGGTTCGTTTGAGGACGAGCGTCGCGCCGGGCGGCGCGAAGTGATAATCGGCGGGAGCGGTCCCTCCGCGGCTTTGGATCTGCAGCGACGCGGAAGCCAAAACCGACTGACCGCTTTGATCGACGCGCGTGACCACCGTTAAATAAAAATAAGGCATGGCCAACCCGGCAAAAGGATCCTGAAGCGGCGGAGGCACAAGCACATACCCATTGCCATTGCTCGAGGCGTAGAGATAATTGGGCTGCGGATTATTGTCCACGTAGAAAGGATCGGACTTGACTTTATTGACGACGGCGCGGATGCCGTAATAGGTGACACCGGAGGCGGAGGGCGACGCGGGCCCATAAGCGCTTTGCACCAAGCCGGAGGCGGAGAGCGTACCGCTTAAGGTATCGATAGGATCCGTGTAGCGCGTAATCTCATACGTGGGATCAATCCCATTCGGAATGGAAGAGCCATCCGTATAAGTGTTCACGGCAATCCAGGAGTAGGTGAGCGGATCACTCGGTGCGCTTCCGGGCTGACTGGCCAACACGTGCGTCACGAGCTGCGGGGCCAGCAGAGCGCCACCGTAAGACCAATTGACGGTGTTCACGAGCGTCGAATGAGGACCGGCGTCAATGACTTCGCCGCCGAAGGCATTGCAGTCGCGTACGTCTACATCATTGACGGCATTGGACCCGAGGTTGGTGAGGTAGGCGAATGCGCCAACGGAAGAGGATCGCAGATGGCTGGGTGTTCCCGAAGCGCCGGACATCGCAAACGCATGGTCAATGGTCTGAGTGGAACCGGCCGTCAGCGTGAGTGTTTGGCCGATGGTTGGGGCCGTGAAATTATAGAAGCGGCTGGTTCCGGAGAGGGTCGAATCCCCGAGGAAAAACACCGTGCTCTGATCGCACACAAAGGAGCCAGAACCATTTTGAGTCCAATTTCCCCCCACGGAGAATTGCGCCGCTCCGACCGCCTGAAGCGTTCCGGAGGCCAACTGAATGTCTCCCGTCGTATTGAATTCCGCCGGACCGGTCACCATCACGGAACCCCCGTTGAGAGCTACCCCACCGGAAGCCTGTGCGCGAACGGACAGAAGGATTGCAATACTGAGATATGTCCATGTTTTCCAACGCATCATCGACTGGCCCCACCTTCACCATCAACTGGTCCCCTATTGGCTTATCACGTACCAGGTCGTTACCCCGTCAGCGATCAAAAGGCGTTTTTGATATTGAGTGGTCAAATTCACCGTCGCGCTTCCCTGAATCGTGTCGCTACCTGCCGCCGTGATATTGACATTATTCCCAGAGCTGTCCGTTTTTAAAACAAACACCATCAGGCCCGTGTTTGAAGCCGGAGGCAATGTGATGGTAATGGCTCCACCCGTGGCATTTCCGAGAATACCGAAGTCCGCAGCCGTCATAGGGTAGCTCGAACTTTTGGCGCTCACTTTAAGGCTGGCGGACCCTTGGTTTAGGATCGCCGTTCCCCCGAGAAGAGTCGTCGAGGTAATCCATAGCGGAGCCGACCCAAGGCCCTGGCTCTGCAGAACCTGACCGGACGTGCCGGCCGAGCCGCCGCTGGCCAACAAGGAGCCAGACAAGACCATACTCGTGCTCACCGTGATTTGTTTGGTGTAAGTCTGCTGCGCCGTCCAGGTGCTCGTCGAATTTAATAAGACGGTCGAGGCGGCTGTATCCACATACGATTTTGTTGCCGCATCCGTGCCCACCAAGGGTGTTCCCACATTGTTGATCGCGTTGGAATTCATATTCAACACCTGGCCCTGAGTCCCTACTCCCGTGATCCTTCCATATATACCGGATGCCACCGCCCCGGGGTAGACAGCGTTAACCCCGATGCTCGAAGCGATGACGTCGCTCGGCAATGTTCCCGTACTAAGAGAAGCCGGCGTCACATTGATCAGCCCAGAACCGTCGCCGCTGATGGAACTCACGAAGACTGTCTGGCTGAAGGTTTGCTGTGCCGTCCACGTATTGGTGGAATTGAGCAATGTGGAAGGAAGTGGCGTGGGTGGCACCCACGTCGGCGCGACGCCGACGCCATTACTTTGCAGCACTTGTCCCGTGCCACCGGAGAGACCGTTGGGTTTTAAATCCAATAAAAAATTAAGCGTGCCGGCCACTTGAAGCTTATCGTTGGGCGATGCCATTCCAATACCAACGTTTCCGCCCGAGCGAGCGAGGATGGCCTGTCCATCAATACTCATGCTCGACACGTAAAATACCGCGTTGGTCTGCAGCACAGACTGATTCAAAATCGGATTACCGCCGAGAAGTGTGGTGGAAGTGACCCAGAGTGGAGGTGACAACGGACCTTGGCTTTGGAGCACCTGACCCGCCGTACCAGGAAGACCATTAGGTTTAAGGGTGGAGGTGAACGTGACATTGCCGGCAGAATCCATGGCGGCCACAGTCCCGGCAGAACCATTAACAACCGACACCTGACTCGAGCCGTCGGTAGTCGTCAGCTTGAGATCAATTTCCCCGGCTTGGGCCACCGGACAAACGAATAGAACGATTGCCGCTAGGCACCCATACGGCATGGACTTAAATATAGGAATAGAAAACCCCCTCCTGCCCAAGGATAGGGTCAAATCAGCTCGTGCACAATGAGAAAAATGAGGTGTAAAAGGATGTTACAAGAGGCAGGATTTGCGTCTATACGACGCGGAATTTTTTCACGGAGACAATCGCGATACCAATAAAAAGCACAAGAGCCGTAAGCTGCGCCATCTTAAAGGGCGGCTCGGTTTGCGTCGGAGCCAAAGCCGTGAGCGCGGGAATTTTGAGAAAACTCTGCACGATCAAGACGAACACATTAAAATACAACGCGATCAAAGCGCTAATAACATAGGTCACGCGCCAACCGCCCGAGAGCAGGTGCCGGTACCGCGCCGTCCATGCCAAAGCCAGAACAATGAGCGACAGGGCGCCGACCACATAGGAGGGTTTAAAACCATGGAAGGGAAAGAAAAAACCGGTGACGCTGGTCGCGATCGTCGTCAATAAAAACACTTTTGTCCAACCGTCCAATCGTTTTCCGTCGATCATCCCACAGGCGACAACCACGCCAGAAATAATTCCGACTAAACTAATCGCCGTGTGAACAAGCGTGAATATCAATAACCCCAAGCTCATAAAACCTTCCGTCTTTTTTTAGCGCGTGACCAGTTCGGATTCCAAAGCGGCCAAAAGCGAGTCATAGTCCGGCGCGCCATCGTGCCTCACCCCATTAATAAAAAAGGTTGGGGTTCCGTTCACGCCGCTGCGGATCCCGCTTTTGCGATCCTCTTTAATTCGTTTTGAAATCTCACCATCTTGAATGGCCTGTCCGAAGGCATCCACATCCAATCCGATCTTTTTGGCCCACAAGGGAATGATGTCCGGCTCAAGGAAGGTTTGTTGTTCGAAGAGGAGATCATGCATGTCCCAAAACTTTCCCTGGAGTGCCGCGGCTTCCGCCGCTTCGGCGGCGATCATGGCATAGGGATGCGCCTGCGTCAGTGGAAAATTTCGGAACACGAATCGGAGTTTTTTCCCCAATTTCTTTTGCACGCGTTTGACCACGGGATAAGCGGCGCCGCAATAAGGGCATTGGTAATCGCCATATTCCACGAGCGTCAAGGGAGCATCGACAGGTCCTTGGATATGATCGCGTTCGGAAACGGGTTGGGTGAGCGTGGCGGATGCGTCCATGATTCCCTCCTAAGGAACTAACGAACTAGTTTCTGGCGGTGACGACTTTTTCCTCTTTGGCCATGTCTTCGAGCGCTTTTAAAATTCCGTCAGCGCCCGGATTAATGCCCACAGGCGACACGTAGCTCCAGCGAATGACGCCACTCGCATCAATCACAAACAATGCGCGCTCGGACTCGCCGTCTGTCTCCCGGTAAACGCCGTATTGATGAGACACCGCACCCTTCGGCTCAAAATCGGCCAAGAGCGGAATGTGCAGTTTGCGATCTTTGCTAAACGCCAAATGACACCACACGCCGTCGACGGAAATGCCGAGGACTTGCGCATCAAACTCCGCAAATTCCGCCTTGAGCTCATTGTAAAGTCCCAGTTGATCGCTACACACGGGACTCCAATCCGCCGGATAAAAAACCAAGACGACGGGTTTCCCGCGAAACTCCGAGAGCAATACTTTTTGATCGGGGGTGGTAGGAAGGGAAAAGTCAGGGGCTTGAACTCCAGGTTTAAGGGCTGTCATGAGATCCTCCTGTATAAAAGAATTATAACTACAAAACATTCATCTAAGGCAAGACTCTTACGATACGGTTAGCGCCGGATAATCGGTGTAGCCTTTTTCCGTGCCGCCGTAGAAGGTTTTGGGGTCGGGATCGTTAAGGGACTCTCCGAGTTGCAGGCGGCGAGGAAGATCGGGGTTGGCGAGAAAGGTGACGCCGAAGGACACCAAGTCCGCTTCGCCTTTTTGAATGACGGCGTCGGCGCGTTCACGGTTGTAACCGCCGTTGACCATTAAGGCACCTTGAAAAAGCGGGCGAAAGAGAGAAGTCGGAACTATTTTACCGCCGTGACGGGAGTCGGCATCCGCTCCTTCTATCACGTGCACGTAGGCGATCTCGAGCGCATCCAGAGCGGAAATGGCATGGCCGAACGTTTTTTCGGGATCGGAGTCGCTCATATCATTGAACGTGCTGCTTGGGGATAGACGCACCCCTACCCGATCGGAACCCCAGACATCTACCGCGGCCTGCGCCACCTCTAACAAAAAGCGTGTTCGATTTTCCACGGAACCCCCGTAGTCGTCGGTTCGCTGATTGGTTCCATCGCGAAGAAATTGGTCTATCAAATACCCATTGGCGCCGTGAATCTCGACGCCATCGAATCCCACCGCTAGCGCATTCTTGGCGCCGGTGCGATACGCATCGATAATCGCTGGAATCTCGGAAAGCTCAAGCGCGCGGGGTGTTTCATAAGGCTTCAGGCCTTCCGGCGTGTAGCCTTCGCCTTTGGGACGAACAGCGGATGGCGCCACAGGAAGCACGCCGTTGGGCTGTAAAAGCGGATGCGAAATACGCCCGACATGCCAAAGCTGAAGGAAAATCCGTCCCCCCGCCTGATGAACGTCATGCGTCACCGTACGCCAGCCGGCGACCTGCTCCTCGGAGTAAATTCCTGGAGTGTTCATATACCCCACCCCTTCCGGAGCAACCTGAGTCGCCTCCGTTACCTGCAAACCGGCGGAAGCCCGCTGACGATAATAGGTCGCGGCCAGTGGCGAAGGGACGTTCCCCGCAATGGCACGGCTGCGCGTCATGGGCGCCATCACAATACGATTGGGAAGAGAGTAAGGACCGAGCTTGATGGTGGAGAATAAATTCTTGGCCATACGAATAGACTGTAGCACATTCTGGAAAACTACTTCAGGGGTCGCTGGAGTTCAAGGCGGGTGCGGGGCAGGCTTTCCGGGTAATGAGTCTGCATAAATTCGATCAGCTTTTCGCGGACATAACAGCGCAGATCCCAAGCTTTTCCCGAATCGGAGGCATCCATGAGCGCGCGGAGCTGCATGGAATGGTCGGTGGCATCCGTCACTTGAAGGCCATTGACTTGGCCTTTCCATAAGGGCGTGGACTTTAAGATTCGCGTGAGCTCTTCCCGCAAAGCTTGAACCGGCACCCGATAATCGGTGTAGATAAAGACGGTTCCCAAAAGATCGGCCGAGGTGCGCGTCCAATTTTGAAAGGGATGCTCGATAAAATAGGAAAGCGGCAGAATCAAGCGCCGCAGATCCCAAATCCGCACGACCACATACGTCGCATAAATTTCCTCAACCCATCCCCATTCATTTTCCACAATTACGACATCGTCGATGCGGATCGGTTCCGTCAAAGCGATTTGCAGTCCAGCAATCAAATTGGATAAAGCCGACCGCGCCGCCATGCCCGCGACAATCCCCGCTAACCCCGCCGAAGCCAAAAGGCTGGCTCCCAAGCTGCGCACATTCGGAAATATCATAAGGCCCACGGCCAGAGACAACAGCACAATCAGGCTGACCGCGATGTGATGGAACACTTGTATCCGGGTGCGAATCCTGCGCGCCAATAGGTTCTCCGAGCCATCCAAACGATACCGTAGCGTGAGCGACTCTTCCAGTCCTTCGATTAAGACAACGACGATCCTGGCGGCGCACCCAATCATTCCCAAATCCAAGGCGCGTTCCAACGCTTCGCGAAATCCCACGGAGCTAGGGGATGCCGGAAGTAGCATGAGACCCGCAAGCAGAATAAACAGAACCCGGACCAAGGATTTCAGAGAATAAAAAATGGCATACGGTGGACGCGACGCGGCTAAACGTTTGACGACCCGGAATAACAGCGCATGGGCAATAAGAACGCCCACGAGGATTCCAGCGAAGGTGCCCCCAAAAATAAGCCAGTTCTTCCAGATCGAAAGGAATTCCTGCATCTTTATCCTTTAGACCCGAAAGAAAGTGATTAATTACCACTTCGTGTAACTTAGAATCAAGAGTGGTGTCCTATCTATATAAAGATTCCACTAATTTTACTGGAGGCATTGATTATGGACACACATGAAGTGACAGGAACTATTCGCGAAGCGGCCGGCAAAATTGAAAAGACGTATGGTCAGGTGAAGGACAAGGCGCGCGCCTCACAAACCGTGGACAATCTACGGGATGCCTATGAGACGGCCGGAGAACGGGCGTCCGAATCTTGGGAACGCGTCGAAGAACTCGTGCAAGAAAACCCCGGGACCACGATCGGCGTTAGCCTCTTGGTAGGCGCCGCGCTCGGTTCTCTGATTACGTACTTAAGCACGAGAGACTAGCTCTCTTCCTACTAATAGAGATCTAAAAAATTCTCAGAATGAGTTGATACCAGGGATCGTTCGCCGGATCGAGGGCGAAGTCGGCGTATTCTTCGCCGAAGACGGAAGTGATTAGGAAGTAGTCCAAGTTCCCCAAAGAATCTTCTTCTTCGAAATCACCTTCGAGCGGCACGAGGTGGACCGCACCGGTTCGGCGGTCCATGACGAGCGGGTAGTCTTCTACGGCGCCAAAACAAAACCAGCGCGAGGCGCCGCCGGGTAGTTGCTTAGCGGGCGCTTGATGCGCGGATAAGCCTTCGCTTTCATACAGCATAACGACACCGCCAGCCATGCCATCGACCTCTCGCAAAAATTCTTGATAGGAAGCGGGCACCTGTTCCGGAAATGCCTGTCGTGTGGAGGGCGGCGCTAAAAATCCGATCGTCGGATCGGACGCCTCAAGCACTTCTCGCACCGCCGCGATGCGCTGTTTTAAAGTGGGATTCACAACGCTTCTAAGGCTGCGGGACTGTTTCGACATGCGTTTCTCCCTGCGCCCCGCGATAGGTGATCACCCGCGTCTCCATGTCCACGCTGTAGGTGTGAATTCCCGCCGCGGCAATCTCGCGCAGGAACTGCGGGTAACTGGTGTCATGACGTTGAGCGCGCTGAATGGCGCGCTTGGTTCCTTCTACATCAAAACGAGCGGCAGGCGTTACGTTAAAATTATTCGGCCCGCGTTCCGTGAGTTCGCCCCCCTCACCGGAATAGACAATTTCAAAGCGGCCGACATTTACCTCATAATGCGTCACGCCAGCTTCAATGAACATATTGAAAACCACCGGATACGGCCATTGCTCACGCTTGGTCAAGGCGATGACGTCTTCTACTTTGTGTTTTTCGAACATAAGAACTCCTTCTGACACTTGTTGTGTTTCTTATTTTATCTGTAGGGATATGCCGTGGGGAAGCTTTACTATTTTATATCTCAGCGAATGCTGGGCCTCGAACGCCGGCGGGTCGTAGAAATTCGGGAAAACTCATGCAGCATAGAGAACGTTTGCGTCATGTCGGTCTAACGGGTTGGGATGGAAGGGCAATAATGTGGCGCCTCTTTGGGGATGAGGCAGTGGGTTTGAAAGGGTTTTTTCGAGCCATTTTTTGAACGGTTTCTGCTGCTTTTTATCGATTCCAGATTGAACCCGAGTGAAAATGTGCGAGACCGCATTATTTATTAAGGCGCCATTATTGATTAAGTATTCCTTTTCTTCGGGGGTCATATTCATTCCTCTTGTGTTCAAGAGCGCTTTTTGCTCGTCCTGAGCCACCAGCGCGATTCCCACTTCGTCATGAACCACATCAGCAACACCGGGCTGCTCGCGAACTTCGGGTGAAACTTTCGAAAGAATTTCTTTGACTATCTGTGGGCGCACATCCGTGAGAGCCCAATAATCCTGCAAATGTACCACTTCATGGGGGAGAAGGTCTGTTCGCAGATCAGAACTTTCAGTCAGTACCAAACCCATCCCGCGTTGGAGTTCGCCCTTGGGGTCGCGCCGATATTGCAGCGGAAAGGCGAGGCCTCCCGCTTGCGTGTTGTCTGGCATCGCCAAGGATGCAGGAATAAAATTACAAAAAAAGATGAATACCTCGTAGGGCATGTGTGCTTTCTTGTCTTCCAGATATCGCTTGGCTTCTTGAGCGAGCGACAGCTCTCGAGAATTCCTAGCATCCCGTAACTGCCGGATATCCTCCTGCTTATCGACGTAGAATATAATTTCTATTTCTTTCTCAGCCATGTCATGAATCGCGGTGATAGTGACGGCCGAAGGGTGAGTTGTGGCGGAATGTTGGCCCAAAAGAAAACCCGGAGTCATGAGATTTAATAGCAGCGCTGCGTTAGCCAACATCGTGGGCAAGGATCGATGCGGCAGAATCTGAAGGAGCGTCATCCAGACCCGGCCGGCGATTTCTGGACGCCAGGCTGTTCCCGGACAAGAGATCGCCTGCCTCTGAAAACACACAGGCGGAGCATCGCCAGCGATGAGAGATCCTGCGGTTCCATGGTTGTAGGCCTGCGCTTCGCCCATGAAAAGGCAAGATACCACAAGACAAGCCACGATACGGGTTAACCCTTTGGACATGAAAACGTGAACGCGCGCTTCACGGAAGCATTCAACAATTCATCTATTGTATGGACTTCGAGCCAATTTTCAAATAGTCCGAAAGTCCAAGAAGTTAAGGCCGAAAGACCTAATCGGTCATCTTAGTTCGTGACTATTTCACTGCCGCGCGGCGTTGTTCGCTTTCTTTAATCATCGGAGTAATATCTTGCACGGGCCGGATTTCCCAGGGTCCCATTTTTACGCCCGGGTGTTTGGACAGCAATTGGATGGCCTGGTTGAGATCCCGCGCTTCCAGAATTAAGAGGCCGCCCAAGAGTTCTTTCGTCTCCGCGTACGGACCATCGGTCACGGAGACTTTGCCGTTCTGATAGCGCAGGGTGGTGGCGTTTTCGGGGCCCTGAATGCCTTCGCCTCCCGCCCAATGGCCATTCTTCGTGAGCTCCGCGTCGTAGGCGAAGCAGGCGTCTATCATCGCGTTGCGCTCGTGTTCCTGTTTCGTCTCCCAATTCTTAACGTCGAGATAACCAAAGCAGAGGTATTTCACTTTCGCCCTCCTTGTGCGGCCGCCTGAACGTCGGCCGGAAAGTCCTCCATCTCAAAGACTTGGCGAATTTCAATCACATCGCCGTCCTGCGCGGGGCAGCGCTTCATCCAGTCGACGGCTTCCTGCTTGGATTTAAACTGAAGCATCCAATAGCCGCCCAGCACCTCTTTGGCCTCGACAAAAGGGCCGTCGGTCACGGTCGCTTTTCCCTTGGAAAACGCGACGCGCGCGCCGGTCGTAAGCGGCATAAGCCCGTCGCCCGAAATCATCGCGCCCGCTTTCTGCAGGTCTTCGTTAAACGCCGTCATCTTGGCCACCATTTCCGCGTCCGGCGTAAAACCCGGTTCAACTTTTTTGCCTGGCTGATACACTCCTGGGATCATCAAGACCATGAATCGCATGTTATTTTCTCCTGATTGTGGAATAGTCCTTCACCTCTTAGTCGTTTGACTGACTGCTAAATCGACATTTCATCATTTAGGCTTAAAAATCAGCTAATTCTTGCAGTCGCATTTCGAGAAATCGGCGCTCGGGGGCCAGCCGCGTTAGAGTGAGAGCTTCCTGATAGGCGGCGCGCGCTTCGTTCTTCTTTCCTAGGCGCCGGTATAAATCAGCGCGCACAGAATGAACCCATTGATAGGATTCTAATTCGCCGCGCGCGAGAATATCATCCACCATGGCGAGGCCGGCGGCGGGACCGTCGCGCATAGCCACGGCCACCGCGCAATTAAGTTCAACCACCGGCGACGGCGCCGTCTGCTGCAAAAGCTTGTAGAGAGCCACGATCTGCGCCCAATCGGTCTGCGCGGCATCCGGAGCTTCGGCATGCACAGCCGCGATCGCCGCTTGAATGGTGTAAGGTCCAAAACGGTGCGACCCCAGAGCGCGTTCCACCAATGTAATTCCTTCCGTAATCTGATCGCGATTCCAAAGCCGCCGGTCCTGGTGATCCAAAAGAATGAGCTCGCCTTCTGCCGTCACCCGCGCCGGACGGCGCGATTCGTTTAAAAGCATCAATGCTAAAAGCCCCATGACCTCCGGCTCCGGCAAAAGTTCCAGAATCAGTCGCCCGAGGCGGATTGCCTCCATCGATACAGCGGGTCGCATCAGCGATTCTCCCGAAGAGGCAGAATACCCTTCGTTAAATACCAGGTAGATGACTTGGAGAACGGTATCTAGCCGCTCGGGCAACTCCGTCGCTCGAGGAACTTCGTAAGGAATATGGGCTTCTTTGATTTTCGTTTTGGCGCGAACAATACGTTGGGCGAGTGTGGCCGGCGTGGTCAAGAAAGCGCGTGCAATTTCTTCGGTCGTGAGCCCGCACACTTCCCGTAAGGTCAGTGCGACTCGCGCTTCCGGCGCCAAAGCCGGATGGCAGCAAGTAAAGATGAGCCGCAGCCGGTCATCCGGGAAGTCTTCACTGGCCGGCGCTTCCATGTCAGGGTTGGCTTCGGTAGGTTCTGAGACCTCCTCCAACGGCACCTCAAAGCGGCCCCGACGTAAACGGTCGATGGCCTTAAAACGCCCGGTCGAAATCAGCCATGCGGTGGGATTGGCAGGCAGACCCTCCTGGGGCCATTGTTCGAGTGCGGCGCGAAAGGCGTCATGCATAGCGTCTTCAGCTCGGTCGAAATCACCGACAAGACGAATGAGAGTCGCCAAAATGCGCCCGGAATCGGATCGATAAAGGGCCTCAAGGACCTCGCGGATGTCCTGCACCATACAATAAAAGTGTACCAAGCCCGCCGTCACGTTAGGCATTCTACTTTGCACCAAGAAAAATTATGCCTTAGTAGAATATGCGCTGGCAGGAATGAACAATCGTCTGTTTGTCTCAAAGTATCAGATGAAGCTTCCGAAGAAAGAAGAAATCCGTCGATTCTTGGAAGGCCAGTTGCTGACAGTAGGCTTAGGCCGATCGCCCGGAAAGACGATCTGTCTGCTCCCAAAGGATCTGAGGATTCATTTCATCAATCATTCGTTGTCTGGCATTGGCTTCGGGGAGTGCGTCGCTTTGATGCTGCTCAATCCAAAACAACATTTCATATATTTGCAGCGTGGCGATGGCCGCAAGTTGATGAGGGAGGGAAACGGAATTGTGAGTGGTTGACCGCAATTGAAATAACGTTTTTTGAAGCATGGAAGGCGTCGGAGATTCCAAAAGATGGATCGCCGCCACATGGGCTTCGGTGGCAAATATTTTGAAGAGATCCTCCTCTGTGAAGTATGTCCTTAATTCTAAAACAGCTGATGCCACTGCCTTCACAAAAGGACTCAAAACATCCTTTCCAAAAATCTCTTGACCCACTTGCTCAGAAGAAAGAGGAACGCCCAAGCGATGTCTGGCTCGTGCGTCACGAAATAAGTCATCAGCATGAATGGCTTCTTCCCGCAATATGAAAAGCTCATTCGCTTCAGTCGCGGCCAAAGTGCCTCGAGCCAACATACGCTGGGCAGGCAAAAGACCCCGTTCGCTCCAGGCTTCCAAGGCTTCTATTTCGCGAATCACCCCATTCTCAAGACGATCACGTCCTAAAATCACCAACCCCGGGAAAGTATGGGCCTGCATAGCCAATTGAATAACCGATCCTTGCGGGTCCACGAGTTCCATTAGACTAAGCGGTGCGCCCGCGCGAACCATCTGACGGGTCGCCGTTACCGGCGCGGCCGCCAACCGATCAGTCTGCATTTGCAGATACCAGCCGTAGCTTGCTAAACCACGGATGTTAAGGGTAGAGGCAAGCATCTGCGCCATTTTCATCCACTCGGTTTCTTCCCACTTTTGTCGTGGCCTAAAAGTAGCATCCAACTCTATCATTCCAGACACCTCACGAATACGCGTATCCATGTCGAGATTCATCAGGAGTCCGGCACTGCGGAGTTGGTCGGCGACTCGCACCCAGCGAGAGGGGCCTTCGCCGATGGAAAAACGAGCGGCTGAAAGTATAGCTTCATCGACCATTTTTCCCGTCACAGCATCTGGCGCCGTAGGTTTTAAATCAGGCCAACCGGGAATATCCTCAAGCCTCTCAAGGACCGTAGAAAGCTCTGATAAATGTTGACCTCTTTTAAAAGACCCGAGGCTGAGTGTAAAAGTCATATGGTCCGGGCCAAAGCGGAAATCAGTTTCACCTCCCAAATTCACCTCAACGCGTTCTCCGATGGAAGTTCCTAAGAATATCTTTCGAATCGCTTCTAAATCTCGAGTGAGCTCATGCGAGACGATTAATTGTAACGGTGACTTTCTCTCAGATCTCCAACTAGGCACATAAACACCATGCGCAATTTCCGCCGTGATCTGCTTAGAAGCATCAACCGCCATCACAGGTTGAGTGAAAAAAGGGGAACCCACTTGCATGGCCTGAGAGCTAAAAATGAAAAATGTAGTCGGTATCATAGACTCAGCGAGGCAGACGTCGGCGTAGGCTGGGTGAACAGCAATCGGAATCGGCCCAGCAACCGAACAGGAGAAAAGGATAGCAAGGATGCGATTGAATGGTTTATTCATATGTCTCGTACGCGCGCACGTTCTGAGAAAGTTTACCGAAATTGTGTTACAGGAGGGTAAAGCGAAGTCTCATTTTTTCCTAGGTCTAAGGGCCCTAGGCTCGGAAAACTTCAACAACGGTTGGGGCTGTCTGAGTCGCTAACATATGATTTCCGTCTGATGAATGCCACTTCATAGGGAACATCTCCGTCCTAGTCCCCTCGATACTGTATATACCAATCGGCCCGGCGAGAGAGGTACATCGCTAGACCCAGCGCCGCAAGCAAACCCACATTGCCGATTAAAAGCGCGTAGTCTTCCAGCTGCAGGAGCGCATAGAGATAGACATAAAGCCCCGCCATGATAGCGGCCACTCTCCACGTTAACCGCCGCGCGGCTAAAATTCCTTCCGCGTACAGCGAAATCATCGTAACGATCACCGCGCTGGACAGCAGGTAGGCCCACCCAAAACCAATGTGCTCGGCCAAGGACAAGAGTACGGAGTAAAACAGCAGGAGCGCCAGGCCGATCAGCAAATACTGAAACACATGGACGGCTTTCTTATTGAGGATCTCAATGAAGAAGAGCGTGCCGAAGGTGAGCAGGATAAAGAGCACCGCGTACTTCGTGGACCGCATCGTCTTTTGGTATTGATCGACCGGCGTGAGCAACTGGACCCCGAAGCCGGACGCCTCGATATCCTGCGTCTCCGACGATAACCATTGCTGCGGATAATTGCGGTTCAGATGGAGCACCGTCCAGGAGGCGGAAAACCCTTTGGAGGTGATGTGCCGCTCGGCCGGCAAAAAATTGCCGATGAAGCTGGGATCCGCCCAGGTCGAGGTGAGCTCGAGCGTGGTTTTCTTTCCAAACGGATAGATTTGCAGGGAATCGCTTCCGTTTAGTTTGACCGCCATGGAAAAAGTGAACGGCCCGCCTTTCTCCTGCCAAGGCGCCTTCGCGCTCACACCGGACTTCAAAAAGCCGGGCAAGGCGATCCCAGGATTGAGTGTTAGAGGACGGCCATTCCACTCGACGTCGAGGGTGTTTTGGATCCCGCGCATATCCGGAATGCCGAAGGACAATTGGGCGTCTTTCCAAAGGATATCCTCCGGAGCCACGTGCCAGACGGAAAAATCCGGCGCCGAGAACTTCCCGTTGACGGCCAGCGTGCTCTGATAGAGCACCGCCTGGTACATCCCGCGGTAGCGGATCTGCGTTCCGACATCACCATGGACGTGAAGCTCCTCCGGAAGAAAATAGGCATAGGCCGTTTGCGTGAACGGCTGGCCCTTATCGTTTTTGAAATGAGTTAAATAAGGAACGGTGAGCACCGGTCCCGCCAGCACCTGCGCACCACCCCATTTCGAGGTGATTTCCGAGACCGCGCCCACCTGACGGCTTTGGCGTTCGTTGATCGTGGATTGAATCATCACGGAAGGAATCAGCAAGACCAGCATCAACAGGCCCATAACCAAAAGTTTCAAAGCGATCGAACGCGTCGCCCAACGAGCGATCTCCTCCAGCCCTGTCAGAGATTTCATAGGTCCCTCCATGTTTTAATAGCGGCCCCTCAAAGACGTCCTGACGCAAGGGAAAGTTCCCGGCCATTGGGGAAGATGAGGCAGATCAACTGGCGTGGCTCGTAGGGGTTGCGACGGGAGGGGGGTCATTCAATGTCAGCCAGTAGGCTCCCAAGAGGTGAGCCACCTCCATGAAGTGGTCAAAATCCATGGGTTTTCGGATATAGCTGTTGGCGCCCAATTGATAGCTTTTGATCTTGTCGTTCATTTCCGAGGACGTGGTCAAAATCACAACGGGAATGCATTGGGTCAAGGCCTCCGATCGAATGCGCCGTAAGACGTCTAACCCATCGACCTTGGGCAGTTTCAAATCCAAAAGAATCAAAGCGGGCATCTCGGTCGAGACTCGACCGGCATAGGGCCCGGTACAAAAAAGATAGTCGAGCGCTTCGATGCCATTGCGGGCCACGATGATTTTACTGGGGACACGTTGCTTTTGAAACGATCGCAAGGTGAGCTCAATATCATCGTCATTATCTTCCACGAGCAAAATGATGGGCTGATCCATGGCCGAGACCTCTCGTGAACTAGGACAATGTGAAATAGAACGTCGCGCCCTGATTTTCGCGGCTCTCCGCCCAAATCAAACCGCCATGACGATGGATGATGCGCTGAACGGTCGCCAGACCAATCCCCGTGCCGGGAAATTCATGGACGTCGTGCAGACGCTGAAAAGCGCCAAAAAGTTTCCCGGCATAGTCCATGTTAAATCCCGCTCCGTTATCACGTATGAAATACTGGGCACGTCCTTCGCGGCGGATCGCGTCAAACTCGATTTTGGGATGCGGACATTTTTGGGTAAATTTCCAAGCATTGTCCAACAGATTCTCAAGAGCGATGTGCAGCAGGTGAACATCCCCCCGCGCCTTCAAATGCGGCGTCACGTTCCATTCGATCTTTCGTTCCGGATGCGCGTTCTTCAAATCGTCTATGATTTTTTGGACGTGAGCGCTCAGATCCACCTCTTCCTGCTTCATATCGCTTCGGCTGATTCGAGAAAGGTTCAGCAAGTCTTCGATCAGCTGCGCCATACGTCCCGACGCCGAACGAATCCGTTTCAGGTCCCCTTTTTCACGATCGCCTAAGAGGGTGCTGGCATTGGTCAAAAGTTCCCGGCTAAACCCGTCGATCGCCCGGAGCGGCGTTCGCAGATCATGGGAAACGGAATAGCTGAAGGCTTCCAACTCCTTATTCGACGCTTCCAAAAGCGCCACCCGCCGCATCAGGTCCTCATTGAGTTGAAGGATTTCTTTGCTTTGCTGCCTGATTTTGAGATTTTTCCGGAAAAGTTCCGCGAACACAGCCACTTTGGATTTAAGAATATAAGGATCAAACGGTTTGAACAAATAGTCCACCGCTCCCGTTTCATATCCCTCATGAATATAACGGGCATCGGTATTAATCGCCGTCACAAAAATGATGGGAGTTCCTTTGGATCCGGAGTGGTCTTTCATGCGGCGGGCCGTCTCAAAACCATCCATCCCCGGCATCTGGACATCGAGAAGAATGACGGCAAAATCCTTGTTCTTGAGACGCTCAAGCGCTTGCGCGCCCGAGGAGGCTTTCTCCAAACGGTAGTCCGGGGAATCCAGTACCGCTTCTAAAGCCAAGAGCCCGTCAGAACGATCATCCACCAGAAGGAGATCTACCGGCTCCAGGATGGGAGGCGAGAGCGTCGGACTTTTTAGGATTTGTTCAGCCACAGATGCAGGAGTGAAAGCAATTTGTCGGGATCGACCGGTTTGGTGATGTAATCAGAAGCGCCGGCTTCAATGCACTTTTCACGATCCCCTTTCATCGCCTTGGCTGTTAGCGAGATAATAGGCAAGTCCTTGAACGTCGGAATGCTCCGAATGGTTTGCGTGGCTTCGATCCCGTCCATCTGCGGCATCATGATGTCCATCAAAATAAGATCCACGTCGGGGTTTTCCTTCAATAAATCAATACCGGATTTCCCGTCTTCGGCATGCAAGACGTTCATATGGCGCGACTCAAGCACACTCGAGATGGCGTAGATGTTGCGCGTGTCGTCATCGACCACGAGGATTTTCTTGCCGGTAAAATCGGCGTTCTCCGGCAGAGGCGGCAACGCGGGCGCGGGCTGCTCATGCGCCCGACGCAACCCCGCATCGGCGCCCGTATATTTTTCCGGCAGATAGAGCGTAAAGGTGCTTCCCGAGCCGGGGGTGCTTTCGACTTCAATGAGTCCGCCCAGAAGTCGCGCGATTTCCCGGCTGATCGTGAGCCCGAGCCCCGTTCCCCCGTACTTCCGGCTGGTGGTCCCGTCAGCCTGTTGAAACGCGTCAAAAATAAGGTTTTGTTTTTCGATGGGAATTCCAATACCGGTATCCTGCACCACAAAGGCAACGACGTGCGTGCTCTGATTTAAGGTCTCCATGGCGAAGGGCCGGTTTTTCGAGGCACGGTCGATCCGCAACGTCACTTCTCCCCGTTCCGTAAACTTAAACGCATTGGAGAGAAGATTTTTAAGGATTTGATGCAGGCGCATGGAGTCCGTATAAAGCGCGCTCGGCACATCGTCAGCCATATCGACCGTAAAGCGCAGCCCTTTGTGCGTGGCCACTTGGCGGAAACTTTCTTCCAAGGAATCCCGCACCTCGTCGAGCTGAACCTGCCGCGGTT
>Ga0207070_1020_pt1 | contig 37196 bp, 35 predicted proteins | sample Alteio_BWMinHeat_92_FD_153591 | JGI IMG/M metagenome (GOLD analysis project Ga0207070, IMG submission 153591) | Enriched cells from forest soil in Barre Woods Harvard Forest LTER site, Petersham, Massachusetts, United States -... | ecosystem: Environmental > Terrestrial > Soil > Temperate forest >...
AGTGCCATTCCGCAATGCCCGACTGCGTGCCGAAAATACTGGCGTTCGCGGTATCCGTGGCTAGGATCGACTGGCTACCGGCCGTTCTGAGCGTCGCAGAGAACATATGGACGCCCGCATCGGCGCTGGTGAATGTGTAGTTCGCCGGCAGGAGCGCCTTGACATCGCTACTGGTGAAATGGACCCTGCCGGTATACCCGGTGAGGACGTGATCGAACTCATCCAGGGCCGAGACCGTGACACTGAAGCCGGCGCCCGCAGTCGTGCTCGAAGAAGCGGACACGCTGAAATGGACCGGTTGAAAGACCCAGGGTTCGAAACCATGAAAGCCGCTATTGGCCTGGAAAAATAACGTGTTATTGGAGTTAGTCAGTGCAAATGGATTGGAGCTGAGACTGCCAGGTATAATGTCCATGACCATGAAAGTGCCGGCAGCGGTCCCGTCGCTCTGCCAGAGCTCATCGCCATGAACGCCGTCGTCGGCGCGGAAAAACAGCGTATTGTCCACGTTCGTCAAATAGCGAGGTGCGGAGCCGGCACTACCCGGGTAAATGTCTTTCACCATGAAAGTTCCATCCGGCGTGCCGTCACTTTTCCATAGTTCGCTCCCCGAAGTTCCATCGTTGGCCTGAAAAAAGAGCGTGCCGTTCACATTGGTCAGATAGGAGATACTGGCGTTGCTGGGTCCGGGATTAATCTGCTCAACCATAACGGTTCCGGCCTCGGTCCCGTCGCTCTTCCAAAGCTGGTCGCCATGAACTCCGTCATTGGCACGGAAAAACACAGTGCCATTCACATTGGTCAGATAGGCCGGGACCGAACTGGGACTCCCAGGATTGATATCCTTGACCATGACGGTACCCACATCCGTCCCATCGCTTTTCCATAATTCGGTGCTGTGAACTCCGTCATCGGCCGTGAAGAAGAGAATGCCGTTTACGTTCGTCAGATATGCGGGAAACGAGCTGTTGCTCCCGGGGTTAATGTCCTTCACGATGACGGTACCCGCTTCGGTCCCGTCGCTCTTCCACAACTCTTCACCATTGACGCCATCTTTCGCTTCAAAAAAGAGCGTGCCGTTGACGTTGGTCAAAAAAATCGGATAGCCATCAACGCTCCCGGGGTTAATGTCTTTGACGAGGACTGTCCCGGCTGTGGTCCCGTCGCTCTTCCAAAGTTCTTGCCCGTGCGTGCCGTCATCAGCGCTGAAAAAGAGCGTGCCATTCACGTCCGTCAGGCCATAGAGTCGATGGAAAACGGTGCCAGGGTTAAAATCCCGGATCATAACAGTGCCGGCGGCCGTTCCATCACTTTTCCATAATTGGTTGCCGTTACTCCCCGCCGTGTTGCCGTTACTCCCGGCCGTAAAGAACAGCGTGCCATTCACATTGGTGAGATAGTTTGGGTACGAGCTAACACTGCCCGGGGTAATATCTTTAACCAGTGATGTGCCGGCGGTCGTTCCATTCGTCTTCCACAACTCAGCTCCGTGGACGCCGTCATTGGCTTCGAAAAAAGTAGTCCCGTTCACGCCCACGAAATTGGTTATCCCCGAGTCGCCGGTGGTGAGATTAATATCCTTGACCAAAACCGTACCGTTCGCCGTGCCGTCGCTTTTCCAGAGTTCGAGGCCATGAATCCCGTCGTCCGCGCTCAGGTATATCGCGCCGTTGGCGAGACCCAAAACGCCTGCATTCGAGCCGACAGGACCGGGATTGATGTCCTTAAAAAGAACCGTGCCCGCGGCCGTACCGTCACTGGTCCAAAGTTCGGCGCCGTGGACCCCATCATTCGCATCGAAGAAAAGAGTGCCGTTTATGTTCACCAAGCCCACCGCGGTGAAACCGCTGCCGAACGGATTAATGTCCGTGACCATGACGGTGCCGGCATCGGTACCGTCGCTCTTCCACAGCTGATTGCCATTGGTCCCATCATTGGCCCTAAAAAAGGCGGTGCCATTCACGTCGGTCAGCTCTCGGATATAGGGGTTGCCCGTACCGGGCACGATATCTTTGACCAAAACGGTGCCCGCCGCGGTGCCATCGCTTTTCCATAAAGCGGGTCCATTCGTGCCGTCGTCAGCGCTGAAAAAAAGCGTGCCCCCTATGTTCGCCAGCTGACTGGGAACCGAGCCAACGCTGCCAGGATTGATGTCGTCGACGAGGAGTGTACCCGCTTCTGTCCCATCGGTTTTCCACAGTTCATAGCCATGGGCGCTGTCGAAAGCGCTAAAGAACAGCGTGCCATTGACAATAGTCAAGTCGCGGGGACCGGAGTCAGCGGCGCCTGGGTTGATGTCCTTGACCATGACCGTGCCGTTCGCGGTCCCATCGCTTTTCCACAGTTCAACGCCGCTCGTGCCATCACTAGCGGAGAACAGCAGCGTCCCGCCAAAGTTCGTCAAGTCTTGAAGTCCGCCTACATTAGCCGCGAAGGCCATGACCATGACCGTGCCTGCCGTTGTTCCATCACTTTTCCACAACTCAGCGTGACTCGTGTTAGCGCTGTCTGCGTAGAACGCCGAGAAGAACAACGTGCCGTTTACATTTGCCAAGGAATCGATAAACGTGTCCGCCGGTCCTGGATTAATGTCCTCGACCATGACAGTGCCGGAATCGGTGCCATCGCTCTTCCACAGTTCGTCGCCGTGGATGCCATCGTTGGCCCTGAAGAACAGCGTCCCGTTTACGCTCGTGAGAAAGGACGGAGATGAGGTGGTTTTCCCCGGGTTGATGTCTTTGACCATTACAGTCCCCGCGGCTGTTCCGTCGGTCTTCCACAGTTCTTGGCCGTGAATGCCATCGTCGGCGGTAAAGTAATTGACACCTCCTGCAACGACGAAATCGCGAGGGCCCGAGTCGGCCGTGTTCTGGTTGATGTCCGCCAGCAACATGGGCAGCACGGACAGAAGCGTGCGGTCCTCCAACGCCTCCAGCCGCAAGCGATGTCTTTTATGCTGGCGGCTTGTGAATCGTCGCGACTCGCGAAGAGGTAGCTTTTTCCGATGCGGGGAATGAGACATGGTAAAAATCCTAACGGGCACCCTTAGGCTAGACCTGGCTTTCCCGGCCTTCGCTGAACCGCTTCTTGGCTGCCTGCGTGCCTGGCAGCATAAATTTGTGAACCTACTATGGACAGCGAAAGTATGGCAGTCAAGGAAAAAAACAAGAGTTTTCCAACGGTCATTCTGAAGATGATTGGGAACTGCTCAAGAGCCGGGGTTGGGAACGGTCCAGATGGTCTTGCCTCCATCGAGGTGGGGAAATGGACCCGACACGGCCGGGAAGCGAACCCCTGGCAATATCTGCACGTCGAAGATTTCGTCGATGCCCTGCTGAAACTCCAGAAAAGCCACGGACTGGCCCGTCGTTCGGTTGATGATCGTCACGCCGCATCTTAGTTGTTCCCGTTTTTCGGCGATGGCGGAGGCGGCGTTGGCTGGCATGGTGCTGTGTCGATTGGCGGGCGGGGTTGGCGAAGTGGCGATGTGGCCAGTCTCACCTGGCCCCCACCGCCGTTTGGCCAGGTGACCACATTTTTTGCACACAAGATGACTTTCACTAATCAATTACGCTAACCAAGCGTCCTGGCCAATGGGTCCCATAGTGGCCAGGAGGCGGGCGGGTTGGCCAGGTCGCCGGCAGCATGGCGGACCCTTTACGCCAAACGGCGGTATCTGTTGGCAAGAATACGCATTTTTCGCGGGAATTAGACCCCTCACGCCAATTCGTCTGGCGGGCGGAGGGGGGCGGCGCGGTGAGAAAAAGCTAGACTCCCGCGTTCTTTTGGCCCTCCGCCAATTCGCTCGCTTGGCGGGAAGGGAGTGCGGACCGCGTACGTCGTGTGTGTGTAAAACTCGCAGGCGCCGCGCAATCCATTTTCTGAAACTGCTTACCCGCGGCTCGGGGCAAGCGAGCCGGGTTGCGTTAGCGCCCGGAGTTGAGAACAGAGACTCGGACCACAGCGCGCGGTGTGGTGTTAGCCTCTCGCTTCCGCTTCACTACTCCGGCGATTCTTAGAGCCTCTAGCAGAATGACAATAAGGAACCCAGGAAGACAGGAATAGACCGGTATTTGCTGGCTAATTTCCTTCCTGGATTCCTGCGTTCCACATTATGTTAGACCTCTTAATCTTTAGGATCGACTTGGAGCCTGATGGCATCGCCGGCACGAAGATATCCACCGTGCACGATCTGCGCCCTCAGTCCGCCCCGATGACAAAGGCCGTCTTTGAGGCCCTTAACCGTCAGGGATTCGAGGTGGTCGCAGGGCTCGCAGAGGCGGATTCCCCGGAGCACGACTTCCCCGACAAGGAACTCCTGGTCCACGAGGTGATTCAGGGGCACGCCTCGTGTCGCCAGGTTCCGCCTGGCCTGGCCGGCTTGGAGCCCGATCTTGCATTCCCGTTCCAGCGCTTCAATTGCTTCCATTTCGATGAGGGTGACCTCGCGGTCCGGACTGCCGGGCTTACTGAAAGTACCCTGTTGATTGCAATAGCGATCGCCGACAAGTCCGCTGCCGGGAACGGCCTCGACTTCAAGCACCTGCAGCAGATCGGCCCGTTTGTGCCGTCCGATGTAAATCGCTTCTAGCCGTCCTTGAAACATAGTGCTTCGCAGTTCTCCTTGAAAACTCAGGCCGGCTTGGCCGCCCACTTAATCATCGTATAACGGGGTCGCGCTGCGGCCAGCCAAGAACACCCGAACAGGCACCCCTCGAAAAAGCAGGCAAACATTTATTTCTTCCCTCGTTTCGCATTGGTCTTCTTCGCGCTCGGCTCCTCCCTCTCCACAAACCGGTAGCTGGCGTGACAGTCATATTCGATGCCGTGCTTCTTGCGCAATTCCCGGATGTACCTATGCGTGGCGCTGGTGTGCGGGCTGGCGACTCCACCCTTGGGCAGCGGTTCCATGCTGTGGAGCAACGTCTCTTCCAGCATCTCGCCGAGGGTCATGTTGTTGTGCCTGGCCACATCGGCGATCAGAGCCGCGAGGCGTTTTTCGATGCGCGCGTCCAGTGGCACGCGTTCGATTTCCATTTTCGGTTCGCGTGAGGGAATGCCCTGGCCGAAGCGGATCACGTGCTGATTGGGATCGCGAACGTGAATTTCGCGCATGCCCCAGGGTTCATCTTTGGGGCCGTGGATGATTTTGGCGCCCAGTTTCTTGATGCGTTCATAATAACTGTCGACGTCATCCATGAAGATGCACAGCCACGTCCCCGGGTTTCCCTGGCCGCCTTCGCTGAAGAAGATTTCCACTTTATCCAACCGGACGCAGCCGAACGATGGCGGCCTGCCCCACTCCCAGAGCAGCTCGAAGAGCAACTTTTCGGTGTAGTACTTCTTGGCTAAGAGGAAATCCTTCACATACAAAATCGGTGTGACGCCCTCGGCCGATGTTTTCTCTTTTTCGACTTCGCTCATAGCCACCCACCTCTCATTGCCTTCAGTGAACACCAATTAATTAACGAAACGCAATAATCTCTTGACGGCACCCAGGAACGTGCTGCTCCGGCACTTAAATTGCACAGACTGAATCCAGTGGATTCAATTCTTGCGGGCGAAAGACTCGAACCCGGAGTAATTCCTATGAGCTTGCCAAAAAAAGAAGAGAAGGGATATCTCGAAATCCAGGATTCAGGGAAGAGTTTCGTGATTGTAGCTCGGAATGGAGATGCGAGCGCGCTGGCCGCTCTTTTCCTGCAATACGGCATCAGCTGTGAGCGGGAGCAGAGCGGGGACGAGGTCATTTTCCTTTTCCCCGAAGGCCTGCCGCGGTCGGACGTGGAAGGCGTTCTCGAAGGGTACAAGACGGCCAAAGGCTCTTAAACAAGGAGACATGAATCATGCGACCACTCGCGGTGATCGGATTGCTCCTCATCATTCTCGGCATCGTTGCCCTGGCGGTTCCCGGCATCACCTACTTCACCACGGAGCGCGTGGCGGACGTGGGCTTCTTCCATATTGAGGTCTCGAAGCCGCACACGATCGTATTCAATCCGATCGTCGGCATCGTCAGCTTGGCGGCGGGGATGTTCCTGGTCCTTGCCGGACGGCGTGCGGCTTGAGAGTTGGAAACGCTCTTCAATTTGGTAGGGTGCGTCAAGTCCGCGCGGACGCACCGTTCTCTCCTCAAAGCGAAGGTGCGTCAGCGCGGACTCGACGCACCCTACCCATAGCACCCTACCCATAGATTGTTTCTTACAGTTTCTTCGGCCCGGCCTGTTTCTTAACTTCTTCGGGAGTCGGGTGCAGGATCAGACGTTTGAAGGCGAATTTGCCGAGCTTCCAGATGACGAATAGCGAAATGACGACTTCCCAAACGCGGATGCCCAGGGAAATCGAGGTGAGGCCCAAGAAATCGTCCATGGGCTTCCACCACAAGGACTCCAGCCCAAACCACCAGAAGAAATCGAAGCCGATCACGAGGAAGATGCTGATGACGCAAATGATGCCGGGCAAGAGCCACATGAAGACGTCGCCCGGCGTGTTGGCGTAGGTACGTTCCGTGCGGATATGTTGCCGTGTTTGCGTGTTGTAACCGCAATTGAGGCAGATGACGTCTTCTTCCTCCATAAGGTCGGCGCAGTAAGGGCAGCGGCGGCGCTCGTCCATGTCCGTGACGCCGTAGGGATTGCTGCTCTCCTCCTCTTCATCCATGACGGGCAGGACAGGAACCGGCGCTTCCTCGTGCCGATGCTCACCGCCCGCTTCGGCAAACGCATAAATGCCCGGGCCTTCTTGACTGGCCGCTTTCGCTTTCGCCTGGGCCGGCAGCTTCACCAGGAAGCTTTTCTTGCACGCCCGGCAGCGGATATACTTCCCCTCCAACTCGATCGGGCCTTTGCCCGGCTTGCGACAATGCGGACAGACGATGGGATAAAGAACCGGCATGGTTTCTCCAGGAGTCAGTCTGAAGTCAGTGATCAGTCATCAGTGATCAGGATTCTTTATACTAAGATAAACCCGATATCACCCCTGAGGCAAGATGGACGATTCAAGAACCTTGACTCCGACCTTAGTCCCGTCGACAGAAACCGGCCTGTCTGTCCCGGTTTCTCCTGGGACCGAGCAGATCCAGGAGCAGGACATCCGCATCTTGGTGTCCCTGGCTACCTATAACGAGCGCGATAACCTGGCATCCTTAATTCACGAAATCCACGCGGTAGTTCCCAGGGCGGATATCCTGGTTATTGACGACAACTCGCCAGACGGCACGGGGCGATTGGCGGACGAACTGGCCGCGGCCGATGCGCGGATTCACGTTCTGCATCGCGCGGGCAAATTAGGGCTGGGCACGGCCACGCTCGCGGCCATGCGCTATGCCATGGACAAGGAATACGACTATCTGGTCAATATGGACGCCGACTTCAGCCATCATCCTCGTTATCTGCCGGCCGTGCTGGCCGGGATGAAACGAAAGGACGTGATGATCGGATCGCGATATATTCGCGGGGGCGGCACGGAGAATTGGCCGCTCGCGCGCAAAGTGGTCAGCCTGAGTGTGAACGGGATGGTTCGACTGCTGATGCGAATCCCGGCCCACGATTGCAGCGGGGCTTATCGGTGCTATCGCGTGTCCCAACTCCGGCAGACGGATCTGAATCATCTGCTTTCGCGAGGTTATTCGTTTCAGCAGGAAGTGCTCTACCGCTGCCGCAAATCCGGCAGCCGAATCGGGGAAACGCCCATCATCTTCGAAAATCGCCGCGCCGGCGCTTCCAAGGTGAATTTGAAAGAAGTGGTGCGCTCAATTTCCATTCTCTTTTGGATCGGCGTGCACGCGTTCTGCGGCTGGGAGTGAGATTCATCTTCCGTTTCCATTCCGTCCGTTGCCGTTGGCGGCGCCGGAGAAGCGGACGTGGCCAGGGCCGAGGATGGTTTCCAGCTCGGCCACGGGGACGGTTTGAGGGTTCACGCAGAACTCGTTGCCCGTCTTGAGCTGAGCCCATTTGCCGGCGGGATCGCGGACGTTCAAATAAACGGGACAGGGGCCGGGCGCACGCCGCAAGACCCGAGCCACCGTGTCGATAGTCTCTTCGGCGTGGACGCCCGCGTGGAAGACCAGCACCATACCGCGCGTTTGCTCGCGCTGGGCCTGCTCGATCGAGAGAATTCGAGTGACGATCAAGCCCGGTTCTTCGCGGGTTCGCTCGACCACGCCGCGAACGAAACAAATCCTGTCTTCGCTGAGCTCATCTTTGAACCGGATGTAATCGTCGGGCCACATCACGCAGGGAACTGAACCGGAAAAGTCTTCCATCCGAAAGCGGGCATAGCGAGTGTTGCCGTTGCGCGCTTTCTTGGTGTTTTGCAAGCGCAGCTCGGTGATCATGCCGCCGATCGTCACTTCCTGATTGATCTCCAGCTTGACCACTTGCTGAATGGGAGTGGCGAAGCGGCGGAGGACGTCCTCGTATTCAGTCAAAGGATGGCTCGTGATATAGAAGTCGAGCGCTTCCTTCTCGAATTTGAGTTTTTCATTGTCCGGCCATTCGGGGACGTCGGGAAGCGTTTCCGAAGATTTCGGCGTTTCGACACCGTTGTTTCCGGCTTCAAATAGATTGCGTTGCCCGTGGCGGAGGTCCTGCTGTAACTGATCGGCCCCTTGGAGGGCGGAGGGCAACACGAGCATCAGCTGTGATCTGCGAGCGCCCAGACTGTCAAATCCCCCCGCTTTGATGAGCTTTTCAATCGCGGCTCGGCTCACGACCCGATGGTCGATGCGCTCGCAAAAGTCCAGGATGTCTTTGTACGGGTCTTTGGCTTCTCGAGCGCGCACGATTTCTTCGGCCGCGCCGCGCCCGAGGCCCTTGATGGCCACCAGGCCGAAGAGAATGTTGCCGTCAGTCACGGTGAAATCAGCTAAGTCGGTGTTGACGTTGGGCGGCAAGACTTTCACGCCCAGGCGGCGAGCGTCTTCGATGTGCTGAACCATGATGTCGCGTTTGTTGCCGTCTTCGACTTCACTGGACAGAAGCGCGGCCATGAACTCCGGCGTATAGTGAGCTTTCAAGTATGCGGTTTGATAACCGATCAGAGCGTAGGCGGCGCTATGGCTCTTGTTGAATCCGTAGCCGCCGAAGTGCGTGATGAGTCCAAAGATTTCGCTGGCGGTCGTGGCGGGCACGCCGCGCTCTTGAGCGCCGGCCATGAATTCCGCTCGCCGCTGATCGATCACTTCATGTTTCTTTTTGCTGATGGCCTTGATGCAGGCATAGGCGCTGGAGAGCTCGATGCCGCCTAAGCGGTTGAGAATCCGCATCACCTGCTCCTGGTAGACCATGACCCCGTAGGTCTCGCTCAGGATCTCCTCCATCATGGGATGGGGATAAGACGGTTTCTCCCGGCCCTGCTTGCGATTGATGTAGGCATCGACCATGCCCCCGCCCAAAGGGCCAGGCCGGTAAAGAGCGTTGCAGGCGATCAAATCGTTGATGCAGTCGGGTCGCATGCGTTTGAGCAAATCGCGGATGCCGTCGGATTCCAGTTGGAAGACGCCTTTGGCGTCGCCGCGCTGCAAAAGCGCGAAGGTGGCCGCGTCGTCCAAGGGGAGCTTCTGCAAGTCGAGCTGCACACCGCGATTTTTCTCGATGAGCCGGACCGCATTGTCAAGCAAGGTGAGAGTGCGGAGGCCCAGAAAGTCCATCTTGAGGAGACCGACTTTCTCCAAGTCGCCCATGACCCACTGGGTGGTGATGGCGCCTTGCTCGCGCTTGCCGCCCGACTCGTCGGCTTTGCTGATGACGCGTTGCAAGGGCACGTGATCGGTCAGAGGGCCATCGGAGATGACGACGCCGGCGGCATGAGTGCCGGCGTTGCGGTTGGTGCCCTCTAGTTTGCGAGCGATGTCGATCAATTCACGGATTTGGGTGTCAGCCTCGTACTCGGCGCGCAGCTCGGGATTGGCTTTGAGCGCTTCCTCCAGCGTGATGCCGAGTGTCTGCGGGATCATCTTGGCGATCTGGTCGACGCGCGCGAGGGAGATGTTGAGAACGCGGCCGACATCGCGCACGGCCGCTCGGGCCGCCATGGTCCCGAAGGTGCCGATCTGCGCAACGCTCTCCTCGCCGTACTTGGCTCGGACATAAGCGATAACCCGGTCGCGTCCCTCCTGGCAGAAGTCAATGTCGATGTCCGGCGCCTCGTTTCGACTGGGATCGAGAAAGCGCTCAAAAAGAAGATCGTAGTGAAGCGGATCGACGGTGCTGATGTGAAGAACGTAACTGACCAGGGCGCCGCAAGCCGAGCCGCGGGCGCTAGCGGGGATTTCGTTTTCGTGAGCAAAACGGACAAAGTCCCAGACGATAAGGAAGTAGCTGGCAAACCCCATGCGGCAAATGACATCCAACTCGCGGCTCAGCCGCTCGACGGCGGCGGGAGGCGGTGCGTCACCATAACGAGCACGCAATCCCTGTTCGCACAGCTCGCGCAGATATTCATCCGGCTTTTTCCGCTCGGGCGGAGTGAAAACCGGGAAATGCCGGGATTGGAGATCCAGCTCGATGGCGCAGCCGTCGGCGATCTCTTGACTGCGGCGAACCGCATCCGGGTGCTCGGGGAAGAGCCGATACATTTCCTGGGGGGGACGCACGTAGAATTGGTCGCTGCCATAACGCATGCGATTGTCGTCACTTCGCAACTTACCGGTGTTGATGCAGAGAAGAACGTCGTGCGCGTCACTGTCGGCCTGGCAGAGATAATGGGCATCGCTGGTGGCGACGAGAGGCAAGCCAAGTCGAGAGGCGATATCGACGGCCCCCTGGGCGCAGCGCCGCTGAATGTCCAGGCCGTTGTTTTGAATTTCGACGTAGAAATTCTTGCCAAAAAGTCGGGCGAACCATTCCGCCAACTCTTTGGCCTCTTCCATTTGATCTTTGAGAATCAACTCGCTGAATTCGCCGGAGGCGCAGCCGGAGAGACAAACGATCCCATCTTTGAGGGCGGCCAGGACATCCTTATCGATCCGAGGCACGTAATGATAGCCTTCCAAGAAGGCGATAGAGGCCATATGGATGAGATTGCGGAAGCCGGCGCGATTTTGCGCGAGCAGAGTCAGATGGAAGCCGGCGTCGCCGCGCCGCCGCGCCTCGCGGTCAGTCCGGCGTCCCGGCGCCACGTAGGCTTCATAGCCGACAATGGGATTGATCCCGGCCGACTTGCATTCCTGATAAAACTCGATCGCTCCATAGAGATTGCCGTGATCGGTCAGGGCCAAAGCATTCATGCCCAGTTCTTTGGCCCGCGATACCAACTCGGGAATTCGGCTGGCACCGTCGAGCAGGCTGTAATGGCTATGACAATGCAGATGAACAAAGGGTCCGTCCGGCATGAGGCTCCTTTTGATGTCCGCGTTAGTAACTAATTGGAACGCTTTTGATAAATCTGAATGGGATTTTAACAAATCAAACGAAGACTTTAAGACGGCTTTCGATAATTCTCCCCAAGCCGTGTAGCCGATTCCCTTTGGGAGGAGGACGAGCAACGCTATCCCGGCAGCTGCATCAACCGTTACAGAGCAAGAAAAGGTGATCGGCTGTGGAGTGATGGCGTCTCGCCTATGAAATCAATCCTTCCGCGACCAAGATATTGTAATACTCGGTCATGGAAACAATCCGCAGCCCTTGGAACGGGTTCAGGGCGAGCAAGTGGGAATCGTTAGTCACAAGGTAATCGGCGCGACTCGCCAAGGCCGCGTTCAAGATTGGATTGTCTTGGGGATCTCCCGGCACTCCGTAGCGAAAAAAACTAGGATGCACCATACTGGACCGGCGGATAACTCGCTGGCAGGTTAAAACTGCGAAACGGTGGGAGAATCCGAGTTTTTCAGTTAGAACTCGTTCCAATTCTTCCAAGATGTAGGGGCTGGCCTTTATTCGCCAGGAAGCGCGTAAAGTTCTTTCAATGAGCAGTTCAGCGGTTTCCCCCAGCAGCGCTTCAGCAGCGTACACGTTGGTGTCAAAGAACACCCTCATTTACCGTACCGGATTTCTTCAATGGCACGGTCAATAGCGGCCTGGTGGAGACCTTTTTCCTTAGCAACTCGGCGTGCCTCGGCAGCCTCCAGTTGCCATTCTTCGTCGGCGATCTGCGCCATTCGTTTTTCCAAGAGACGGCGGTCATTTTCCGAAAGCTCCTGAATTTGACGCAGAATTTCCTCAACATTCGTGGGAGTCATAGATATCTCAATAAACCTTGGAAAAGTTGAAGTCGATCCAACCCTACTCCGCCAGCGCGTCCGGCTCGGCCACGGCTCGGGCGTAGCGGCCGAGAAGCATCTGGACGGCGAGAATGCGCTGCCAGTCCATAAAGCTAAGCGCGACTTGCGTGCCCTCTTCGTTGGCATGGATATTCTCGGTGGCGTAAGTCAGGCCGCGGTGCAGGAAGTCCAGAATCTCGGCGATCCGAGCGGCCTGCGCCGGCGTAAGCTTCTGAGGTAGGACGGGCAATTCTTTGTCGCCGACCAAGAAATTGCCTTCGGCGACCGTGACCTCATGTTTTAGATTGAGGTCAAAGTTGAGATCGCCTTCGAGAGATTCGCCGGCCTGAGCCTCAATGGTGGCGGGCAGCTGGTCGAGAGCCTCCGCGCCGGCCGTTTGGCTCACCGACGGCATTCCACCGATGGTGGCCATGCGCGCTGCAATTTCTTCATTGGAGCCGAATAGAAGCAGGGAGCGCCCCAGATGGATGCGATCGCCGGGGCGAAGACGGCGAATTTGCACCACATTGCCGTTCACCCGCGTGCCGTTCGTGCTTTCCAAATCAGTGAGGATAATATCGCCGTTATCTTGTTGGACTTTGGCGTGAAATCGGCTAACGCGTTCGTCGTTGAGCCTCAGGCCGTTGCCTTCCTCGCGGCCAATGGTGATGGGCGGCGGCAAATTCCGGAAGACTCGACCCCGGTCCACCCCATCCAGTACCTGAAAGGTCACCGTCGTCATTACGGACCGCCTCGGGAAGTTCCCCTGCGTCGACAGAAAGGCCGGCAAGCACCTTTTGGATTCTGCTCTTCCCTTAATCCATTGTCAAGTCCCAGAGATTGAATGTCAATTCTTTGCTGACCGGACGGCACTCCGGAAGATGCCGAAACCAAGTGATTTGACGTTTGGCGAAGTGGCGACTGCGAATTTGGATTCGTTCAATCGTTTCCTCGAAGCTCGTTCGCCCCTCGACATGGGCAATCATTTCTTTGTATCCGAGCGCCTGACCTGCCTCCTTGCTCATGGGCTGGGGCAAGCGGAGCAAAGTTTGAACCTCCTCCACCCATCCGTGAGTCGCCATTTGTCGGACTCGAGCGTTGATTCGGGCATAGAGCTCATCTCGAGGGACTTCCAACCAAAGGCATCGATTGGAGAGATCGTTGGAATTATTCCATTGCTGCTGCCAGGAACTAATGGATCGACCGGTAAGCTCATGGACTTCCAGGGCGCGAATAATCCGGCGAGTATCGTTGCAATGAATCCGTTTAGCCGATTCAGGATCGGCTTGGGTCAGCCGTTGATGAAGGACTTGGCATCCGCCGCGCTCGGACTCTTCGAGGAGTCGCCGCCGAATCTCAGGATTCCCCGGTGGGCCTGGGAATAATCCTCGCAACAGCGCCTTCAAGTAAAGCGGCGTCCCACCCACGAAGAGGACGCGCTTGCCCCGGGCCTGGATTTCCCGACAACATTCGCGGGCCTGTGTCAACCACCACGCGACGCTCGACGATTCCCACGGATCGAGTACGTCGATCAAGTGGTGCCTCACCCGGCGACGTTGCTCCTGACTGGGCTTGGCGGTGCCAATGTCCATGCCTCGGTAGACAGCCATCGAATCCATGGAGATGATCTCGGCATTCAAGCGCTCGGCCAATTCCACACCCAGCTCTGTTTTTCCCGAGGCGGTGGGACCGGTCAAGACCAGAAAGTTGCCGGATTCCGTGGTCGCCATTCAGGAACCTTGGGAAGAATACAACTGTTTATCTGTGCTCGGCTCAGGCGGGGCATCGCCGCCGGGGACCTTGCTTCATCCTAAAGTAAATGCGGATTGAGATGAACTCGGAAAAAGGCGCTGTCTCATTTTGGAATTCAACAGGAGGAAACAGAGAAAGCGGAGAAAGAAAGCCCGCTCTGTTTTCTCTGTTTCCTCCTGTTCGAGTTCTTAGGAAAACCAAACTGAGACACTGGAAAGCAATCAAGCGTTGCCATTAGGGATGGCAAATCGCAGCCGGCAGCGGATTGGATGAAGGTGACGGATGTTTGCTAGAATCCCAAATCTTGATTAAGATTGCTTCTTGATCTTTGACTCTCAAGTCATGGCGCCTCACTGCGGCTCCTTCATGGTCCCGAATAACGACTTCGAAATCATTCACGGCGATATTCCTCGCGGTCGATTTCGTTCCGTCCTTTTTGACTTTGATGGGACCTTGTCGCTGATTCGCGAAGGGTGGCCGCAGGTGATGATTCCGATGATGGTGGAAATTTTGCGGGAAACCGGAACGAAGGAAATCGAGGCGCAGCTAACGGCGGCCGTCGAAGATTTTGTCATGCGCCTGAACGGGCGTCAGACCATTTACCAGATGATCCAGTTGGCCGACGAAGTGCGAGCTCGCGGCGGCCAGCCCCTTGAACCACTCGCCTACAAACACCAGTATCATGATTTGCTCATGAAGCGAATTCAGAGGCGACTGCATGATCTGGAAACCGGCCAAGCCAGGCCTGAGGATTGGACCGTGCCCGGAAGTCATGAGTTCTTGCAAAGCCTGAAAGACCGTAGTCTGAACCTCTTCTTAGCCAGCGGCACGGATTTGAAATACGTTCGCCATGAAGCCGAGCTCTTGGGGTTGACTCGATTTTTCGAGAACCAGATTTACGGCGCCTTGGATGACTACAAGAACTTCTCCAAGAAGATGGTGATTGAGCGCATTATTGGGGATCATGATTTGCAAGGGGATCAGCTCCTGGGATTCGGCGACGGATTCGTGGAGATCGAAGAGATCAAGCGGGTCGGCGGCGTCGCCGTGGCCGTGGCCAGCGACGAAGTCAACCGCCAAGGCATCAACCAGTGGAAACGCCAGCGCCTCATTCAGGCCGGCGCCGATCTCGTGATTCCCGATTTTCGCCGGCACGAAGAACTCGTGCATTATCTTTTTGATGCATAATTCATGGAATTTGCTTGCAAGTTAAGTCTCATCCCTGGATAAATGTCACCATAACGGGAGCGAATACAAGTTAGAGTCCGGCGGGACCAATCATCGTGCAAGGGATCGGCCTGCCGGTCATTACCATCATCCCAGAAAAGGCGGAGCAACTATGGCCGCAGTGTCCGGACTCATGATTGGCCTCTTGTGCGTGGGCGGCGTGCTTGTCGTGGTGGTGATTGCCGTGGTCATGGGTGTCACCATCTACAACGGCCTGGTCAACGAGAGCATCGAAACCAAGAACGCCTGGTCGCAAATTGACGTCCAGCTCAAGCGGCGCTACGATCTCATTCCCAATCTGGTGGAAACGGTGAAGGGCTACGCCGGGCATGAAAAGGAAACGTTGGAGCGCGTCATCCAGGCGCGCAACATGGCCATGGGCGCCAAAAGCGTGGCCGAGCAAGGCCAGGCCGAGAATTTTCTTTCGGGCGCGCTCAAAAGCCTCTTTGCCGTTTCGGAAGCGTATCCCGATTTGAAGGCGAATCAAAACTTCTTGGGACTTCAGGAAGAGCTAACCTCCACGGAAAACCGCATCGGCTTCGCCCGGCAGCATTACAACGACGTGGTGGGCGAATATAACGCGACTTTGATGCGCTTCCCGGCCAACATCGTCGGCGGCATGTTCGGATTCAAGCCGGCGGATTTCTTCCAGCTCGATGCCGCCGAGGCGGAGGCGGTCAAGAAAGCGCCCCAAGTCAAGTTTTGATCTCGGGGCGCTGACGCAACCCCGCTCGCCATTTGATCTATGAATGAGCCACGCCAAACGTTTCGCAGTCTGATCGCCTCGAACAAAAGAAAAAGCGTTGTTCTCGTTGTGGTATTTTGCGTTCTGATCGGGACTTTATCCCTGATTCTTACTCTCGGCGCGATGGCGTATGTGGCCCCAGCGCTATTCGAGGGAGAAGGTCCTCTGGCGCCTCCACCGGCAAAAAAAGGCCAGGTTTCTCATCGCCCGCAAAAAACTCCTCCCTCCGGCGGGCCGGAAATCAATTGGCCCACGGCCATCATGGTCGGCGTCATCGGTGGGGCCTTGGCTTTGACATTCTCTTTCCTGGGTTATTTTTCCGGGGACGATGCGATCATGTACGCCCACCGGGCCCGACGCGTTTTCCACGATGGCGATCCGGAGCTTTTCAACGTGGTCGAGGAAATGGCCATCGCCGCGGGTATTCCACCACCGCGCATTTATTTCATCCATGATGAGGCGCCGAATGCCTTTGCCACAGGTCGCGATCCGCATCATGCCGCCGTGGCGATCACGTCCGGATTGCGCGGCAAGCTGACTCGAGACGAGCTGCAAGGCGTCATTGCCCACGAGATGTCGCACATTCAGAACTATGATATTCGCCTGATGCTGTTGATGGCGGTGCTCGTGGGCGCGGTGGTTATGCTGTGCGACGTGTTCTGGCAAATTGTTCGCTGGGGATGGACGGCGCCCGCCAAAGAACCGGAAGCAGCCAAAGAAGGGGCTAACTTGGCGGTTTTGTTTGTGGTGTTGGCTGTGCTCTTGTCTTTGATCGCGCCGCTCCTCGCGCAAATCATCCAATTGGCCATCAGCCGCGAGCGGGAATACTTGGCGGATGCCACGGCGGTCCAGCTCACGCGCAACCCGCTCGGATTGGCCAATGCGCTTCGCATCATTGCCAACGACCCGGCCATCCTGAAGACCGGCAACCGAGCGACGGCTCATATGTTCCTGGTCAATCCCATTCAAAAGTTTCAAGCCAAGGCTCACAGTGTGCTCGCCAGCCATCCGCCGATTGAGGAACGCATCCGCCGCCTCGAAGCGCTGGCGCACGTGGAACGCCCGCCCGTTGCGAGTGAACAGTGAGTGGTACACGATGAATCAATCACATGTCGAGCACTCACCACTCCCACCACTCACCTTCCTTCAAATTCGTCTTGCCTCAGCAAGCAATTAAGGTAAGCTAGACAAGGAATGGAGAATTTCCGAGCGACGTTATAGCATCCTACCCGAAGTCGCTCCGATCCGGCCTGAGAGCCGAGCCTGCCTGGACCGCGGCCGCCCGTTCGCTTGTAAGAGCGACCGTGCCAGTTTGAATCGAAGCATTTTGGCAAAACGGATTGTTGGTTTCCCAAATGAGGGGGGACGCCTGATGAAGGCTGGACTCATTTGCTGTGGCGTGCTGGGAGTGTTCGCGGCGATTGCTTGCTCGGTCGGTCGGCTTTGCGCTGGCGATCCTTATAAGCCGGTTTCGGCGCCAGGCGATTTGACGCCCATGCCAACGCCCGCTCAAGTGCAAACCTTCACCGCGTATCCGAGCCAGATCAAACTCAAGGGAAGCGATGATTCCCAGCAGTTAGTTCTCACGGCAGGTCTGGCGGAAAACCAGCAGCAAGATTTGAGCGCGGATGTCAAATATGAAGTTGCCGACACTAAGATTGTTCGCGTCACTTCGTCCGGACGGGTGATTCCTTTAGCCGATGGCCACACGGAAATCACCGCCACTTATGGACCCAAGACGGTCAAGGTTCCGGTCTCGACCGAAGCGGTCGATCAGAACCTTCCCATCAATTTCGCCAATCAAATTGTGCCGGTCTTGACGAAACTCGGCTGCAATGGCGGCGGGTGTCATGGCAAGGCCAGCGGTCAAAATGGCTTCAAACTTTCGCTCTTGGGCTTCGAGCCGGACGTGGATTACACGGCTTTGGTGAAAGAAGCCCGCGGCCGGCGACTCTTCCCCGCCGCGCCGGACCATAGCTTGATGCTTCTCAAAGCCAGCGGCCAAATCGCGCACGGGGGCGGCAAGCGGTTGGAAGTGGACTCCGATGAATACAAGTTGATTCGCCGCTGGATCGCAGCCGGCACGCCTTATGGAAAGCCGACCGACCCTTATGTCGACAAGATCATGATTTATCCGGATCACCGGATCATGACCCGACAAAACAAGCAGCAGATGGCCGTTTACGCTCATTACACCGATGGGGCCATTGAAGACATCACCCGCCGAGCGCAATACGAAAGCAATGACACCGAGATCGCGGTTGTCGAGGCGTCGGGGTTGGTGCGAACGCTGGGCTTCAGCGGCGAGGCCGCCATCATGGCTCGATATCAGGGTCAAGTGAATGTCTTCCGCGCCACCGTGCCTTTGGGTCAAAAAACGCCGCCGTATCAATTCCCTTCGCAAACTCTCGTTGACAACTTTACGCACCAGAAGTGGCAACAACTCGGATTGGTTCCTTCAGAGCTTTGTTCGGACGCGCAGTTCATTCGCCGGGTCTCCCAAGATATCACCGGCACGTTGCCCACGCCGAAAGAAGTGACCGCTTTTGTGGAGAGCAAGGATCCCGCCAAGCGCGACAAGCTGGTGGATTCCCTGTTGGAAAAGCCCGAATATGCCTATTTCTTCGCCAATAAATGGGCGGACATCTTGCACGTCAAGCGCAAAGGGCAGCCTGCGTTAGCCCAGGGAACGTTCGCGTTTCACAATTGGATTCGTCAGGCCATGGCCGACGACAAGCCCTTTGACCAGTTCGCGCGCGAAATCTTGACGGCCACCGGCGACGAGAACAAGCATCCGCCGACGGTCTGGTACAAGGAGCTGGTTAATCCCGAGCAATTCGTGGACGACACATCGCAGGTGTTTTTGGGATTGCGCCTTGCCTGCGCTCAATGTCATCATCATCCCTACGAGAAATGGAGCCAGGACGATTACTGGGGCATCGCGGCCTTTTTCGGCCACTTGGGAAGAAAAATCTCTCCCGTGCCCGGGGGGTTTCAAAATCAGCCGGACTTGATGTTGACCATCTATAATCGTCCCACCGGTAACGTGGGCAACAAGCGCACGGGTCAGCCGGCCGTCATGAAGCCGCTCGATTCCGAGCCGACCAAACTGAAACCCGGTGACGATCCCCGACTCAAGCTCGTGGATTGGATGGTGGATTCGAAGAATCCGTTCTTTGCTCGGGCCGTCGCCAATCGCTATTGGGCTCACTTCTTCGGCCGCGGCATTGTCGATCCGCTGGACGACATGCGCGTCACGAATCCCGCCTCGAATCCGGAGTTGCTGGATGCGCTTGCCAAGGATTTGACCGACCACAAATACAGTCTCAAGCATTTGATTGGGACGATTTGCAAGAGCCGAACTTATCAGCTCAGCGCCGTTCCGAACGAGTTCAACAAGCAGGACAAACAGACGTACGCCCGGTTCTACCCCCGGCGAATGAGCGCCGAAGTTCTCTTCGACGCTGTGTGTCAAGTGACTGGAAGTGCGAGCGGATTCGGGCAATTGCCGCAGGACCGCCACGCGCCTCGCCGGGCCATCATGCTGCCGGATGAATCGTTCTCTTCCTATTTCCTCGACGTGTTCGGTCGCCCGCAGCGGCTCAGCGCTTGTGAATGCGAGCGCGTTAGCGAAGCGAACTTGGCCCAGGCGCTGCACTTATTGAACTCCGATGAAGTGCAGAACAAGCTGAGCCAAGCCGGCAGCCGAGCCGACAAAATGGCCAAGGACCCCCGCCCGGACAACGAAAAAGTCGAGGAGCTGTTCATGTGGGCGTTTGCCCACAAGCCATCGCCCGACCAGCTCAACTTGGCCTTGGCTCACATCGGCCAGCATGCGAATGAAAAGAAGTCGGCTTATGAGAATATTCTTTGGGCACTCCTCAACACCAAGGAATTCGTCTTTAACGAATAGCCGACTTTTGCTTGCTGGACAGCGGATAAGGAAAGTCCCCGCGGTTCTCATGGGACCACCATTGCGACTCGAACGGCCAATGGTGTTTGTCACTGTCCGATTCCGGTTTGCATTTGGGTATATCGGGGGATATTAGTTTCTTGTCGAATCGCATTTCTCCCCAGCGAGCCTTCTCTCTCTCGGCAGCGCTATGAAACAATTCAGTGCTCTCATTCTTATCGGAACGCTCGGAGTGTCTTCGGCTCAGGCTTGGGAACCGCGTCCCTGCGATAAAGGGGCTTGCCCCATGCCGGCGGCCCCCTGCCCGCCGCCTCCCGTCGTTTGGGAGGAAAGAACTATCACCATGTACCGTCCCGAGCTGAAACCTCATGACGTCAAAGACACCGTCGATCAGTTGTACTTGCATCCCGAGCCTTGCAAACAAAAATACGAGGTGCCCGAATTGGTGAAGGTTCCGGAAATCAAAAAAGTCTGCATCCCGAAGCTGGTGCCGCACCAGATCGTTCGGGAAGTTTGCTGCACCCGGACCATCGCGGAGACGATCCACGATCCTTGCACGGGTTGCGCGAAAACGGTGATTAAGACTGTGCCCGACGTCAAAAAAGTGGTTCAAACCGTTTATGACATCGAAACTGTGGAGCAAGAAGTCCCCGTCGTCCGGTATGTCTTGAAGGTTGAAGAAAAGGAGAGAATGGTCGGGCACTTGATAGGCGAGATCAAGCCGATGGAGATCATCCGGCGGTCCTATTCTTTGGAGTTAGTGCCATTCCAGATGAAGGTGAGAGTGCCCGTTTGCGTCGAAGCGCTGGCCCCGTGCAAAAACTAAGAAGCCCACGGACCGCCGTCCGTGGGCTTGGTGACCGTGCGCATGGCGCCTAAGCCGCTCGTCGCTGAGGCGCGATCGCAGGCGCTTGCAAAACCTGCCGCAAGAAACCAAACAGTTCATCGCAATATCGCCCGGATTGAAATCGCAAAGCCTGGCGTCGGGCGGCCGTGGGCGAAAATGCTCCTCTTTGCGATTCGAATTGCACCATGACGTCCGCCAGACTTTCCGCGCTCGCTTCGGTGAAAAACGAACCGGTGGGAGGCTGATGGCTCTCGAGGGGAATGATTGTCTCTGTAGCCCCACCTTTTCCGTAGGCGATCACCGGCGTGCCGCAGGCTTGGGCTTCGACCGGGACAATGCCGAAATCTTCTTCTCCGGGGAATAAGAGCGCGCGACAACGACGCATGTGGTCGCGCACCACTTCGTTGGTTTGCCAGCCGAGAAAATGAACCGTTTCTCTTGCCCGCGCCCGCAGCAAGGCCTCCGACTGACCGGTGCCGATAATCACGAGCTTTTTCTTCAATCGATTGCATGCATCGATGGCCAGATCCAGTCGCTTGTACGGTGCGAAGGCGCTCACTATCAAGTAGTAATCTTCGCGCTGGACGGGAGCGGGACAATAGAAGTCTGTATCTACTGGAGGATAAATCACGGTGCTATTTCGATGGTAGCACTCCGAGATACGGCGCTGAACCGTTCGACTGATGGCGATGAAATGATCCACCCGGCCGGCGCTGGAACGATCCCAGCGGCGCAGTCGTTCCAAGAGAAGGTCGGTCGCCAGCGAGCGGAGGGTGTTCGGCTTGTTGTTGGCAAAGTAGGCGGAGCGCATATGCCAAGCATAACGCATGGGCGTGAAACAATAGCACACGTGGATGGCGCCCGCCGGCGGTTGAATGCCTTTGGCCACGCAGTGACTGAAGCTGAGCACTAGTTCACACCTCGGCAAACGAAACGTCCGGATCGCCAGCGGCATCAGAGGCAGCAAGGAGCGATAGTAGCGATGAGCGAGGGGCAGCCGCTCAAGAAAACTGGTTTGAATGGCCCGATTCTCAATGGTGGCGCTGACCGACCCGACCTGATGCAATAAGGTGAAGAGCGGCGCCGACGGCCAATGCCGGCATGCCAGCTCCAAACACTTCTCGCCGCCGCGCATCCCTGTCAACCAATCGTGAACCAGCACGATTCTAGGATCATCCAGCATTTCCATGGGCCAGAGTGTAATATTCCGGTGGAATTTGGCCTAGATGAATTGAACGTTCAAAACCCTTGCTTGCATTCCTTGCACTTGGTGAAACCCGTATGATGATCCCGAGAGACGTTAACATAGGCCGAGGATGTGCCATGGAACGAAAACCTCCGACCCCGGCCTGCAAATCATTCACGGTTTGCCGGCAGACTTTTCAGGATGTCTTTACGAAAGAATACATGCTCCTGGCCCCGACGCATCAGGTCGTCACCATGAGTTTTCCGACCGTCCTCAGTGTTTCGATCTTTGCCCGCATGACGAGCGTGCAGGGGACTTACCATTTGGAAGTGCAGCTTCAAGACATGGAGGGCGAGGTGATCTGGCGGCATCGGCTCGAGCCGCCTCTCACCATGAACGACCCGTTAGCCGTCGGTATTCTCAATCTGCAAAACCTCGGAATTTATTTTCCAAGACCGGGAAAATACGACTTGGTCCTTTTAGCCAACAACGAAGAAGTCGTGCGCGACGTGTTTTGGGCTCTTTTGCCGGGACCCCCGCCTAATGCCCAAGAAAGAGAGTCATCGTAAGTCCCTATGCTCGCAGCGAGCAAGAGCGATTAAACGAGCGCGAAACGCAAGCAAAGGATGGACTGAGTTAGAGAGAAGCCACCGATGCCCTTTCCTATCTTCGACCGCTCACGCCTTCGCATCCAACCCCTAGCTCGCCGCCGTCATGATTTGGATTTATCGGTGGTCCTGCCTCTGGATGCTTCTCCGGCTGATTTTTCGCATCCCGCCTTGCCCATCTTGGCCGAACGGCTAATCGAGGCTCGCCGCCAGAACCGAGCCCGAATTCTCATGATGGGCGCCCACGTTCTCCGGGCGGGAGTAGCTCGTTTCCTGATTCAGATGATGGAGCGGGGCTGGATCGATCATATCGCCATGAACGGGGCGGGACCCATTCACGATTGGGAGTTCGCCTTAATCGGGGCGACCACCGAAAGCGTGGCCCGCTATGTCCAGTCGGGAGAGTTTGGCCTCTGGCAAGAAACCGGCCGCATGAACGATGTGATCGCGGCCGCTCCTCCAGAGATGGGCCTGGGCGAAGCATTGGGCCGTGCCATCCTCGATGGACCGTGTCCCCATAAAGACATCAGCGTGCTGGCCGCGGGAGTGCGCCTGGGCATTCCGGTTACAGTACACGTTGGCATAGGCTACGACATCTTGCATGAGCATCCGAACTGCGACGGCGCCGCGTTAGGAAGGACCAGTTATCAGGATTTCCTGATTTTCACGCAAACCGTGACGCGCCTCGAAAGGGGGGTGATGCTGAATTTCGGCTCGGCCGTGATGGGGCCCGAAGTTTATCTGAAAGCTCTGGCCATGGCCCGCAACGTGGCTCATCAGGAGAACCGCGAAATACGCCATTTCACGACGGCCGCTTTTGATCTCATCCCCCTGGAAGGTGACCTGCATCGCGAAGCGCCCAAGTCCGATCCACATTATTACTATCGACCGTGGAAAACGATTCTGGTTCGAACCGTGGCCGACGGCGGTGAGAGTTTCTATATCCAGGGCGACCACCGATTGACCGTGCCGGCCTTGTATCATGCGATCCTTCGAGCCGAAGGAGACGCGGAACATGCTTAGCGATCAAGATCTTGAGTTGATTCTCGATAGGATTTCGCGCCTCTCGATCGGCGTACTGGGCGATTTGTTTTTGGACCGATATCTGGACATCGACGCTGCTCTGACCGAACCGTCCCTGGAAACCGGCCTGGACGCCTATCAGGTGGTTCGAGTTCGCTCCTATCCCGGCGCGGCGGGCACCGTGATCAATAATCTAGTGGCACTCGGTGTGAAAAAAGTCCGAGCGATTTCCGTCATTGGCGACGACGGCGAGGGGTATGAGTTATTGGGAGCTTTGGATCAGCTCCGTGTGGTAGATCGAACCGGAGTTATGCAGGACGGCACTCGCCGAACGCCGACATACACCAAGCCAATGCTTCAAAAGGCCGGGCAGCCCGCGAAGGAGCTGAACCGCCTGGATATCAAGAATCGCGCGCCGCTCTCGCCGTCCATTGAGGAAAGTATTCTAACTTCCTTGGACAATGCCTGGAAAGAAATGGACGCCCTGATTGTTTCCGACCAGGTGAGCGAAGCTGACTGTGGAGTGATCACGACGCGAGTGCGGAACCGGTTGGCGGAGCTGGGAAACGCCGAACCCGAAAAGGTGATCCTCGCGGATAGCCGCGAGCGTATCGGGCTGTTCCGTTCCGTTTGGCTGAAGCCTAATTTGAGGGAGTGCATTCTGGCAAGCGAAGGAGAGCCCGCCGCTTCTTCCCATGCCCCTGCCCTAGCCCGTGCCCATGCCCGTTCCGGGCAAGGGCAGGGACACGGGCACGGGCAAGGGAACTTGGACGATGCAATACATCATGTCCGCGAGTTAGCGGAACGAACCGGCAGACCGGTATTTTGCACTCAGGGAGAGCATGGCGTCTTGATCGTGGATCCTCGATCCGATCCTCCGCGGACCATGGAAGTGCCGGCGTATCCAGTCGCCGGCCCCGTTGACATCGTCGGGGCCGGGGACAGCGCCAATGCCACGATCGCCTGCGCGCTTGCCGCCGGCGCTGATTTGGATCGAGCCGCCGCCTTCGGTTGTTTGGTCGCCTCCATTACCATCCAGCAAATCGGCACCACGGGGACCGCCACTCCCGAACAAGTCCGGCAGCGTTGGCGAGAAGTTAAGTAAAAGTATGAATGAGGAATGATGAACGATGAAGTAAGAAAAAATACCCTCGATTATTGATCATTCATCATTCATCATTCATCGTTCCTCATTCATCGTTTCTCCTTCACCATGAGCGTCTCGGTTATCATCCCAACTCTCAATGAAGCCAGTTGTTTGGCAGAGACTCTGGCATCTCTCCGGCGACAACTGCCTCATCAAATAATTGTAGTGGACGGCGGGAGCCAGGATTCCACTTGCCAATTGGCCCAAAGCGCGGACCTGCTTCTTCACAGTCCTCCCGGCCGGGCCCGACAAATGAACTTCGGGGCCGCTCACGCGACGGGCGATGTTCTTGTCTTCTTGCATGCCGATTGTCAGTTGGAATCTGGAGCATTGGAGGCGGCGGAGAAATGTCTGCGAAAGCCGGAAGTGGTTGCCGGATGTTTCCACATGCACGTTGACGCGCTTAGCGGATTGTATCGATGGATCGACGCCTGGGCTTCGGCGAGGGTACGAATCACCGGCCTCATTTATGGCGATCAGGGTTTGTTTTTGCGGCGAGCAGATTTTCATCGCTTGGGTGGATTTCAAAATATTCGGTTGATGGAAGATGTCTTTTTCAGTCGCGCTCTGAGAAACGAAGGTCGAATAGCCGTCTTGCCGAAGCGCATTTACGTTTCCGCCAGGCGATGGAAAAAAGCAGGCGTGATTCGCCAGACCTTGCGAAATTGGGCGCTCACGGGTTTGGCGATCGGGGGAATCCATCCCGATCGTTTGGCAGCATTCTATCCTGAGACTCGATGACGCTTCTGAGCCTCGTTCCCATGCCCCTGCCCCTGCCCGGGAACGGGCAAGGGCAGCGGCATGGGCAAAGGCAGGGGAAGAACCCTGTTGGATTTGCCTCGAATGCCGATTGGACTGAAAAAGAGCCATATTTCAATCAACTCTAATTTCCCGCGCCTGCAGCGAACCTTGAAACATCCGAGCAATCCTTTCAGAATAGGGCCTGGCCGTTGAGCCGCGGAGTTTGCTTCGCGCGGGGCAAGCCCAGCGGCTAAATCGAAGGGAGCAATGGATGGTTGATTTGTTGGAGGCCGTTCGCCATCACTGTGGCGATTTGGAGCCGGCCCTATTGGAACGGCACTTTCGCCGGCTGCCGCCGACCTACTTCGAGCGTTACTCGGCCGCGGACATCGCTCGCCATCTTCGCCTCTTGGCCGCGATGAAGGGTGATCCGCCCGTCGATGTCGAAGTTCGTCCATTGGCGCTGCACACCTTTGAAGTCTTGGTGGTGGGCAAGGACCATGCGGGCACTTTGGCCTGCATCACGGCCTCGCTGGCCGCATTCGGCTACAACCTGGAAGACGTTCAAGTCACAACCTATTTGTCCACCGAGCCGACTCCCGGAGTAGAAGAGCCCAATTATTTCGTGATTCTCCTGCGCATCACCGGCCAGGCTCACGGGAAATCCTTGGGCGAATTGGCCTCGGAGCTTCGAGATCGTTTGGAGATAGCTTTTGGCCATCTCGCTCGCGGCAATCTACTCGAAGCTCAGACGATTGCCTCCGACACGACTATCAATCCTTTGGAGGTCACGCAGCAAACCCCCCTACCCGCCAGTCGCTCGACCGTCACGGAATACGAGGGGATGGTCCTCGGCGGAGATTTTTGTCTGCAGCGGAAATTGGCGGTGGGCGGAATGAGCGAGGTCCACCTGGCCACGCAAACCAGTCTCAATCGCACGGTGGCGGTCAAGCTGATTCGTCACGAAGCCTCCGCTGATGACGATTTGCTGGCACGATTCTGTCAGGAAGGCTTGATCCTGGCACAATTTAATTGCCCCTACATTGTTCAGATTTTGGCGGCGGGCACGATTCCGGGAAAAGTCAGCGGCATGATCGGCTGGATGGCGATGGAATACATGGCGGGCGGCGACTTGGCCCGCTGGCAGCGTCAGCACGGGGCCGCCCCGGTAGACTTGGCGGCCCGCTGGTTTCGCGAGGCCCTGGAGGGGCTTCAATATGCTCACCGACATAACATCCTTCATCGCGACTTGAAGCCGCATAACTTGCTGCTCACGGCCGAGGGGCATTTGAAAGTCAGTGACTTTGGTCTGCTCAAACAAGCGCGCGAGCCGGAAGCCGGCTTGACTCCGCACTCCGCCATCCTGGGCACGCCTCATTACATGGCGCCCGAACAAGCGCTCGGCGAAAACGTCGACGAACGCTGCGACATCTTCTCAATGGGCACAACGTTTTATCACTTGCTGAGCGGACAACTTCCATTCAACAAAAACACGACCGCGGCGATTCTCGTGCAAATCGCCCAGGAAGACGCTCCCCGCCTATCCGAGGTAGCGCCGCAGATACCGTTGCCCTTAGTCACCATCATCGGCCGCATGATGGCCCGGCGCAAGGAGGAGCGCTATCAAGACGTCGGCGTGATCCTTGAAGATCTCGCCAGCTACGAACGTCGGGGTTTGCTGAGCTGCTCAGAGAATCCAACGTTTCTTCCCGTGCCGCCCGGCGCTTCCTGGAGCGGCATCGCCGGTGAAACCCAGGATTATCATCAACCGCCGGGACGATCCGAGGATAGAATAGTTTAGATGGAAAACTTATTCCGTCCCCTCCATGAGGGAGAGAAGCAGCCATCGAACTATTCAAAGAAATTCACGAAACGAATTTGAAAAAGGCTCAGCCGCTGGCCGCCCGTATGCGGCCGCGGTCCCTCGACGAGTTCGTCGGCCAAGAGCATTTCATCGGTCCCGACAAGCTCCTGCGGCGCATGCTTGAGGCGGACCGGCTCAGCTCTCTCATTTTCTACGGACCGCCCGGCACGGGCAAAACTGCCTTGGCTCATGTCATCGCTCAGCACACTCATTGCCGATTTCGCCAGATAAACGCCGTCGCCACGGGAATCAAAGAAGTTCGCGAGATCCTGGAAGAAGCCCGCAAGGAACTCGAGCAAACCGGCATGCGAACCATTCTCTTTGTGGACGAGTTGCATCGTTTCAACCGCGCCCAGCAAGACGTCTTGCTCCCCGATGTGGAAGAAGGGATTGTGATTCTGATTGGCGCGACCACTCAGAATCCATTTTTCGCCATCAATTCTCCCCTCTTGAGCCGAAGTCAAATTTTCACCTTCGAACCGCTTTCCCGAGATCACATCAAGGTCATTCTGCAAAGCGCCTTGAAGGACACGGAGCGGGGTTTGGGAAAGTTACCCGTTCGGATGTCCGAAGAAGCTCTCAACTTTCTGGCGGAGATCAGCGACGGCGATGCGCGACGAGCCTTGACCGCTCTGGAAGTGGGCGTCCTTTCGGCTCTTTCGAAGGAGGCAGGAGAATCCGTTTCCGAGGCCAAGATCGATTTCACCCTGGAGCTGGCGCAGGATTCCATTCAACGCAAGCACTTGGATTACGACGCGACGGGTGATGCCCATTATGACGTGGCCAGCGCGTTCATTAAGAGCATGCGTGGCAGCGATCCGGACGCGGCGATTTATTGGCTGGCGCGGATGCTGGAAGCCGGCGAGGACCCGCGCTTCATCGCTCGGAGAGTCGTGATCTGCGCATCGGAGGATGTAGGCAACGCCGATCCGCAGGCCCTGGTGGTGGCTGCGGCCGCGTTGCAGGCCACGGAGTTCGTCGGCTTGCCCGAGTGCCAACTCGCCCTGGCTCAAGCCGTCACTTACATCGCCACTGCGCCGAAATCGAATGCCTCGACCGCCGCGATCAGCAAGGCGCGCGAGGATGTTCGCCAGGGCCGCACGTTGCCTGTGCCCATTCACCTTCGCGACACCAGCTACTACGGCGCGGAGAAATTAGGCCATAAGGGCTACCAGTACAGCCACGGCTTTGAAGGCGGTTGGGTCGACCAGCAGTATCTCTCGGAAGATCGCCGCTATTATGAGCCGACGGATCGCGGCTACGAAGCCGTGATTCGCGAGCGCATGGAAGACATTCGCGCCAAAAGAAATTCAACCACTCTGAAGCCGGAAAACAAAGAGAGCAGAACGGCAGAATGATTGCGTTGCTTACCATTCTGCTCTCCTCGACCTTGGTTATTTGGGTGGAGAAGTAGTCTTTTCACGATCTGGCAAAGCTTTATCGAGAACCAGCTCCCGCAAGCGAGCCTTTTGCGCATCTGTGAGGACGTCCTCCACGGCTAATCTTTCCTTCCTCCGCAATTCCCTGATTTGATCCTGAAGTTCCTGAATCTTGCTGCCGTATTCTCCTTGAATGTCCTTGATTTTCTTCTTTTGATCGTCATTTAGTCCAAGCTTTGCGAAATTCGCCGGCAAAGCTCCTTGCTTTACAACTTTGGTATCCTTCTTCGCATCCTTGTCATCTCCAAACAACAATCCGCCGGCCACGAAAACAATCGCCACGACCCCGATCAATGTGTACGCCCTTTTCATGGATGCCTCCCAAATGATGGTTTAAACAAGACCAACCCCTTTGGTTCAACGGTTCTAATGGGCTTTGCAGCTGATGTCAAATAGAATTTGAAGAGATTTGCGTTTTTCTTGGCCAAGCTTGAGAAACCTTATGTACCCCTCCGTGAAGCTGCTGATGGCGCTGGTTTGGCTTTTTCTCGGCGGGTGCATCTTTTTTTGGGAATGGACCCATCCCGACCGGCCCGGACTGACGATCTGGGACACGGGAATCTCCATCGGCTGGGGGGCGATCCTTCTCAGTCTTTACAATTTGCTTCGCTGGTGGATGGCGAGGTCCCACCAAAGTCGGCAGCGGGCCATTGCCGAGGCCGAGAGAGAGCGGAGGAATGACCTTCAAAAGCGATCACGGCCGCCCGAAGAAATGAATCCCGATTTCGACTTTAGCGATGCGCACTCGCCGGATGGGCCGAAGCCACCCTAGCCGCCACGATGCATGGGTATCCCCTCCCTTTGCCCGTGCCCCTGCCCCGGTCGGGCAGCGCCGCCGGGACACGCAGCCATTGCTTCGCGAATTCCGCTTGGTTGCAAGCCAAGCCCCCGCATAAACTGCTCTGGCCAGGCGGTTGGATCAATCACGCCGCCAAGATGGTTCGTGCGGATCTCGATGCGGCCCGGGCTGCCTGGATTCGATTTAGGAAACGAAGGCCCTGCGACGGGAACCGAAAACTGGAGCAGCTCCGAGGTGCCCACAGTGGTGCCGAGAGGTTGCCGAAAATGGTGCCATTCTGCCAGCACTGGAAACGTTGGCTATTGCACCGAATTCCACCGATGAAGAAAAAAACGGGACCGGCGTCCTCGTCACAACTCCGCAAACGGATACGACTAACGGTATCGATTTGCACCAAACTGCGCAAGATTGCGCGAAAAGGAACGGTCGGAAATGTAAAGGCCCCTCCCGGATTCGAACCGGGGATGGCGGATTTGCAATCCGCTGCCGAGTTTCCCCAACTCTAGTGCCACCAAACGAGTTAGGGCTATCCGATATTCTAGAGGTGCCCACAGGGGTGCCAACCTCCTCGCACGGCTTTTCGAACACCCATTTAAACCCAGAGCTTGCCAAGATCATTGACGCCTGGCCATCTCTCCCACCCGTGGCCAAGGCAGGAATCCTCGCCATGATCGAGACGGCTGAAAGCGCCTCAAAGGGTAGTGCGCGAATCGGGCCTCCTTAGAGTCGTCCGGAATTTGCGTCATTTGCGTCATACCGTCATCGATGAGTGCATTCTGGTGCAAAGTGATGCAAACCGATGCAGCCCGAGAAATTGACTATGACGCAAACCCCGGCCACTATGACGCAAACCAAAGTCCGGATGACGCAAAAGCCCCGGCATTTCTGCGGTGATGACGCTAATGACGCAAATGACGCATTTCCCGGATAACCAATTACCGGGCAACGCCGAACCGTCACGGTCCGCGGCAATGACGCAAACGGCGGCCGCTGTGACGTGTCATGACGCAAACCACCGTAGCCTCCGTTCCCGTCGTCAGAAGGCGAGCAAAGCGCGGTTTTTTCTTTTTGAGCCAGCGCCGTATAATTGAATCAGATTCAGCGGGCGACATTGGCGTCTGATCCGCGCCGGTGACATCAGCCAACGAAACGAAGGCCATGCGGGGCCGCATACCTCGCATGGCTTTTTTCGTTGGCTCGCCCTGCTGGCTTTGCTTTCTGGAACAGAGCGCGGTCTGCCAGAGATTTGTAGTGACGCAAGGAGGCATCCGATCATGCAAGTCGAACTACGCCCAATCGCCACGATCCGGCCTTACGAAAACAATCCCCGTGTGAATGATCAGGCCGTGGATGCCGTTGCCGCTTCAATCCGAGAGTTCGGCTTCCGCCAGCCGATCGTGGTTGATGTCGACGGCGTTATCATCGTCGGCCATGTACGCTACAAGGCCGCGCTCAAACTCGGGCTGAAAAAGGTTCCCGTCCACGTCGCGAAGGATCTGACGCCCGAGCAAATCAAGGCCTACCGCATAGCCGACAATAAGGCGGCTGACCTGTCGGATTGGAACTACGACTTACTCCCCATCGAGTTGTCTGAGCTTCAAGGCATGAACTACGATCTCAGTCTCCTCGGATTCAACCAGGACGAGCTGGCCGAGTTGCTCGATGGCGGTGTCAAGGACGGCTTGTGTGATCCCGACGAGGTGCCTGCACCACCCGACGAAGCGATCACGCGCCCGGGCGACCTGTGGATTCTTGGCGATCATCGATTGCTTTGTGGCGACAGCGGCAAGGCTGAGGACGTCGACCGCCTGCTCGATGGCGCGGCAATTCATCTATGCAATTGCGATCCGCCCTACAACACAAAAACTGAGCCGCGTTCAAACAACGCCATCGCCGCGGGCTTGAGCTCTTTTGTCGGACCCAAGCATCACCAGAAATTCGATCTGAAACGCTTCCCTGAGAAATCTCGGCCTACAGGCCGGAAACTACGAGCCAAAGATAAGCCTCTGATCAATGACTTTGTCTCAGACGAGGAATTTGATAACTTGCTCCGCCTCTGGTTCGGGAATATCGCCCGTGTGCTATTGCCAGGTCGATTCTTCTTCATTTGGGGCGGATATTCGAATATCAAGAACTATCCCAGCGCGCTCGAGCAGTCCGGACTTTACTTCTCCCAACAAGTCATCTGGCACAAAATGCATCCGGTTCTCACTCGCAAGTGCATGATGGGCGATCATGAATGGTGCTTCGCGGGATGGCGGGAAGGGGCTGCCCATAAGTGGTTCGGGCCCAATAACGTCACAGATGTCTGGCAGGTCAAGAAGATCAATCCGCAAAGCATGGTTCACCTAACCGAGAAGCCGGTTGAGTTGGCCGTGCGGGCGATCCAGTATGGCTCACGGCAGGGCGAAAACGTCCTGGACCTGTTTGGGGGATCGGGCAGTAGCTTGATCGCCGCGCAGCAGACGGGACGGCGGGCTTACCTCATGGAGTTGGACGCGCTTTACTGCGATGTCATCGTCCAGCGCTTCGAGAAATTCACGGGCCAGAAGGCGGAACGACAGCGCCAACGAGATTCCCCGGCTCCTAAGAGCCGTCCTCAGAAAGGTTCTCGGTCTGCGTAACTGGGATTCTCCGGAGACTCGCAATCAAAATGGCGCCCCATGAACGACGACAGCGAAAAGCCCTCGTTGCGTCCGACCTCGTTGACGGTTGCCGACGCTGCCCGGCTGCTCACCAAGGCGGGGGGCCAGTCGGTGACGATCGCCATGCTCGAGGCTGATCTCGCCTCCGGCGCCCCGGCCAACGCCGACGGCACGATCAACCTGGTTCATTACGCCGCCTGGCTGGCGCGGGAGATGTCCGCCCGTGACTGATCCCCGCAAACTACGTCCGAGCGAACTGTGCCGGTTGCTCAATTCGACACCGCTGGGCGAAGTCATCAACCAAGGCCGGTTTCACCGCCATCGCACGCAGGCCGGTCTGCGGATTGGCGACTCCAGGCATGTCGACTTGGTCCGCTACGTCGCCTGGCTCGTCCAGGTCCGCCATGCGACCAAGCCGGAGCCGGCGTCAGCGGTGGTTACCGATCTATCGGAAGCGGCTCTGGGAGCGGCCGCGCTTGGTAGCAGGTGGAAGCAGGTGGAAGGCCATGGGCAAAAACTCACGAGTAGGCAAGAGACCCTCATTGCAGCCCTCTTGACCGAGCCGACCTATGCAGCCGCTGCGGCCAAGGCCGGTGTGGGGGAAACGACACTGTATCGCTGGATGCACCTGCCTGGTTTCCGTACGGCCTATCGTCAGGCCCGGCGCGAGTTGGTCGAGACCGCCATCGGTCGGCTTCAGGCTGGGACTGGCTTGGCCGTCGAGACCCTGGTGGCCGTGGCCTCCAAGGGACGACGGGATGGCGACCGCGTGCGGGCTGCCGTTGCTCTGCTGGACTACGGCTTCAAAGGATTAGCTGAGGCCGACGCCCTGCACGGCGAGCAGGAAACCGGTGACGCCTCGCCGATGGGGACCGCCGACGTGGTCAAGCTGCTGGCCGCCCGTCTGCGGCAGCTTGAAGCCGCCGAGCTGTCGACGGGCGAGAAGACCCGCCTGACCGCCACGCTCACCGAGGCCCTGCTGCGGGCCATCGGCGTGGACGTGCTCGACAAGCGGCTCGGAGCGCTTCAAGCCGTGCTGGGCGGCCGAAAGGGGACGGGGAAGAGATGAACGCTAACGCCGTCGCCAAGCACTACGGCATCCTTACCCCCGAAGAGCGTTTCAGGCTGATCCTGGCCGCGAGCGGACGCGGCGACGAGCTCTGCTGGACTACGGCTTCAAAGGATTAGCTGAGGCCGACGCCCTGCACGGCGAGCAGGAAACCGGCGACACCTCGCCGATGGGGACTGCCGATGTGGTCAGGTTACTGGCCGCCCGGCTACGGCAACTTGATGGCGCCGAGCTGTCCACCGGCGAGAAAACCCGCCTGACCGCCACGCTCGCCGACGCCCTGCTGCGGGCCATCGGCGTGGACGTACTTGACAAGCAGCTCGGTGCGCTACAAGCCGTGCTAGGCAGCCGAAAGGGGACGGGGAAAAGATGAACGCGACCGCCGTAACCAAGCACTACGGCAGCCTGACCCCCGAAGAGCGTTTCAGGCTGATCCTGGCCGCGAGCGGACGCGGCGACGAAGCCGAGCGTGACCGGCTGGCGCACGCTGGCGGGCGACTTACACTTTCCATGCCGGACCATGCACCCTACGCGCAAGCCTTTAACGACCTGTCCTTAATGACTTTCATGGAGCTCCTGGAAGAGGCCGCCAGTTACCAGGAAGCCTTCGCTATTGCCGACAACACTGGCAACACCTTCGGCGACGATGAAGCTGAAGGAGAAGAAGAAAGCGACGACAAGAGCGACGAAACGGACACACCGGCCGATGAAGGCCGCGTGCAAGAGGACGCCAGCAAAGAACCTGTTTGCGTGCGGGCCTTGGATGTCGCCCTCGCTGCCGGTTACATGCTGCGGACGAAAGCGAATGGTTGGAAGCTATTCTGCGAGCGATTGAACGTCCCGCCCTTTTTGCTATGGGAAGTACTTCCAGGTTTCGACCGTGTGCAGCGCGCTCTGGCCATGACGGAGAAAGCTGCATTCATACCCGAGGGGTTCTTGGTGTGGCTAAACCGCGTTCGCCCCAAAGGGAAGCCAGAGTTGACCGCCGTTCCGTTAACCGTCGAGGGAGTGGCCGACGCGAACGCGGAGGCATTTCGGCAGCGCGTGGAATGGTGGGGTGGATGATCCGGTTGCCGCTTGCAACCCCAGGGCAACCTCGACGGCCGCATGGCCTTTCGCCCGACGTTCGCCCACGTTGCGGCGTCCGGGCCGAGGTTGGCCAACTTTCCCAACCGTGGAGAGAGGTCGCGCCTTGGGGCATTGTGGGCGAGACTGCCGCCAAATCGGGGGTTGGCCGGGACGCCCTTGGGACGTTCGGGAGGCGCGGGGGACCACGGAAAGATGCCAACGGTAATTACGGTTTTGTTTACCATCTTCGCCAATGAATCGCTGTCCAAGCAGACCGGTCCTGCCAACTGACTGCAATAGCTTGTTCAAGGCGAATTGGGGACGTACATTTCCTCAACCAGGCGCGGTGCCAGACGCAAGGAGTACCAGCGGTGGCCATAGTGGTGGAGGATTATCACAAGAATTATGGCGAGACCGTAGCGGTCGCGGGCATCAGCTTCCGAGTCGAGCCGGGTGAGATTCTCGGCTTGGTCGGTCCCAATGGCGCCGGCAAGACGACGACACTGCGTGCCCTGGCCGGCATCCTTCGGCCTACGCGCGGACGCCTGGCCATTGCCGGCCACGACCTGGAAACAGAACCCGTCGCCGCCAAGGCGGTTCTCGCCTATATGCCGGATGATCCCAAGCTGTTCGATCACCTCACCATCTGGGAGCATTTTAGGTTCATCGCCAGCGCCTATCGGCTACACGACTGGACGAGCCGCGCCGAGTCGTTGTTGGCACAGTTTGAGCTGGTCGAGAAGCGCGACGCGCTGACCGCGGAGCTGTCCCGCGGCATGCGCCAGAAGGTAGCGATTTGTTGCGGCTACCTGCATGGACCACGGGCCGTGTTGCTCGACGAGCCGCTGACCGGCCTCGATCCGCGTGGCATTCGCACCATGAAAGATTCGATCCGTAAGCAGGCCGCGGGAGGGACCGCGTTCATCATTAGCTCGCATTTGCTCTCGCTGGTCGAGGACCTTTGCACGTCGGTGCTAATCCTGCATCACGGCCGGCAATTGCTGCACGGCAAGCTCGACGACCTGCGCCGCACCGTCAGCGAGGACGGAAAGAAGGAGACCCTAGAGGACCTGTTTTTCAGGTTAACGGAAGGGAAAACGGAGAAAACGGCTCCCTCCGATGAGGCTTCTTGAGCTTGAAAGAACCGACCATGGACCGAGCCCTATGGATTCTTCTTCAGTTGCGCTTCAGAGGCTGGCTTCGCCGGCTTGGGCGCTCGCTGTTTACTGTCAAGGGAGTGCTGGTCGCTCTCCTGTGCTTATTGTCCTTGGCTCCCGCATTCCTGGCTTTCATTTTCCACTGGGTGTCGGGCGTATCGCAGCCCGCGGTGACCGAGAAGATGGAAGAGATCAAGCGCTTTGCTCCGTTGGCGCTAATGTTGCTATGTTTGCTGAATATCGTCACAGCCGCGGGCGAGCAGGCGATTTCCTTCAGTCCTGCTGAGGTCAACCTGCTATTCGCCGGGCCATTTAGCCGGCGGCAACTTCTTGCCTATAAGCTCGTGACCAGTTTCATTATCGTGCTGGTGATCGCGCTCGTCATAACGATCTGCCTCAGTCCATTCACTCCGAGGATCGGAGCGGCCTACGTAGGTCTTGTGCTAGCGATGATGTTCCTGCACCTGGTGGTCGTGAGCATAGTGCTTATCGGCAGCATGATTGGCGCCCAAGCCTACAATCGCCGCCGCCGCTGGGCACTTGGCTTCGTAGCCGTTCTGGTGGCGCTAGTGATCCTCAACGTCGGGAGCGGCATCTTCGAGTTAAGCCCGAGGGAACTGCTCGAAGCTGTGGAGCAGACGCCGGCCTTGGTCGTGGTGCTGACGCCGTTTCGGTGGTACGTCAATGCCTCCATGGCGACACAATACTGGCCGGACCTGGCGCGGTGGGGGCTCCCGGGCTTGGCCGCGGATGTGGCCCTGGTGGTGCTCGTATTCGCCCTCGATGCCCACTACTTGGAGACGGCCGCCAGCGCGGGCGAGAAGATTTATGCCACGCTTCAGAAGGTGCGAGGCACCGGCCTGGCCTATCAGGCTCGTCCCAGCAAAGCGCGCTTTGCTATGCCGGAGTTACCCTTTTGGGGCGGCATCGGCCCCATCGCCTGGCGGCAACTGACGACGGCATTGCGCAGTCAGCAACTATTACTAGGGTACATGTTCCTGCTCGCCGTGCTCCTGCTGATTCCCGTTATCGGGAGCCAAAAAACCGACTCGGCACAATCGCACCTGGGCACCATCACCGTTGGAGCCATGACTTGGATCTCGTTCCTCTTAGCGCCGATGATCACGTTCGATTTTCGTGGTGACCTCGAACGCATGGACATTCTGAAAACTCTGCCTCTGAGTGCCTCGCGCATCGTCCTGGGTCAACTGCTCACGCCCGTTTTGATCGTCAGCCTGGTGCAGTGGCTGTTTCTGGCAGTTTTGATTGTGCTCGGCCACCGGCTTGACTTGCTTGTCGGCGCCATCCCGTTTGTCCTGCCGTTGAATTTGCTTCTGTTCGGCCTCGAAAACCTTCTGTTTCTCTGGTATCCCTCGCCTCCGGTCGCGGCGATGGCGGGCAACTATCAGATGATGGGCCGGAATATGTTGCTGATGCTGGCCAAGTTCTTGATCACGGGGCTTATTGGAGGAATTACTGGGCTGGTCGTGGCCCTGGTCTACCTCCTCATGGAACTGGTGCAAGGTCCGAGCCTGCTAGCGAGCCTGACGGTGGCCTGGTTGCTGATAAGCGGGTTCGCAATCGGTCTAGTGCCACTGGTTGCCCTGGCTTTTCGTCGCTTCGACGTCGCGCAGGACATGCCGCCGTGATACACCCTTGGGTCGTTTTCAAGGACCACTGAATTGTGAGAAGGAATGGCAGCCCCCATCATCGTCACGCGTCGGAGACTCCGCAGCTAGATGCCAACGGTAATTACCGAATGGCACT
>Ga0207070_1021_pt1 | contig 35956 bp, 30 predicted proteins | sample Alteio_BWMinHeat_92_FD_153591 | JGI IMG/M metagenome (GOLD analysis project Ga0207070, IMG submission 153591) | Enriched cells from forest soil in Barre Woods Harvard Forest LTER site, Petersham, Massachusetts, United States -... | ecosystem: Environmental > Terrestrial > Soil > Temperate forest >...
AGCTGTGCACCGCCGAAGACGGTTATTTTATTGTTGGTGACGGCGTGATTGGTCAGGATGTTCACCGACAAATCCAGCCGCAGCCGGGGCGCATAGCCGCACACCGTAGCGGGCCGGAAGGTAGCGCCCACGAACTTGCTATCGGTATGCTTGGCGAGCAGCGGCTCGCACAGGCCCTTGTATTTGTTGTAGAGCGTCAGCGGCACCAGCGGATGATCTTCGGTCACGTTCGGCTGGTCGGATACGCCGTAAACGGAGCTGGATGAGGCATAAATAAAGCGCGATACGCCGGCCTTCTTTGCGGCCAGCACCATCGGCTCAAAGGCGTTCATATTGACACTGGTGGAAAGCGCTTCGTCCAATTCGAAGCTGGCGTCGTTGGAAATGCAGGCCAGGCTGACAAAAATATCGTGTCCCGCACATTCCTGTTCAATCCGCTTGGCGTCGCGAATATCGCCCTCAACCACTTTCAGCTTGGGGTGGTTTAGCGGCAGGAACTCTTTGCCGAAATAAAGGATGTCATACACGGTGACGCTATGGCCGGCGTCCAGCAATTGGGGAACCAGGCGGCTGCCGCAATAGCCGGCGCCGCCGGTGATAAAAATCCTATGCGTATTCATAGTCCTCACCCTTGTTTATGCGTATTGTTTTTGCGGCGACGGCTGCAGGCGATAACCGGAAGCCTGGGCATCATTGTAGAACATCTTCACCGTTTCCAGCGAGAATTGGTTCAGGTCTTTGTTGAACGACGCGACTTTCTTGAGCAGGTCGGGCGTCACGGTGATGATATGGCACCCCGTTTCATTGGCCTGCACGATGTTCAACGCTTCGCGCGGGCTGGCCCACAATACTTTGGCTTTCGGCCTCGCCTTGGCGATATTGACCGTTTCGCGCATCAGCTTCATGGGGTCGACGCCGGTATCGGCGATGCGGCCGGCGAAGACGGAGATGATCGCTTCGCATTTTGGGTTCAGCGCCTGGACGATGTCTTCCACCTGGGGGATGGTAAACATGGCCGTGACATTGCAGATAATGCCGTCGTCGGAGAGTGATTTGACCAATTTTTCAGCGCTTTCGCCTTTGGTATTGGTTACCGGGATCTTGACATTGACGTTTGCGCCCCAGCCGGCGATTTCACGCGCCTGACTTTCCATTTCGGCGAAATCATCGGAAAACACTTCGAGCGATAGCGGCGCGCCGTCAACGATTTCCAGCGCTTCTTTGGCAAATGCCTCGTAATCTGTCACGCCGGCTTGCCGCATCAAGGTGGGGTTGGTGGTAAATCCTTTGATAAGGGGATTTTTTTTGCTTTGGCGGATGCTGTTCAGGTCGGCGCCATCGGCATAAATATGTATGTCCATCCTGTTAATATCGATCATAATACGCTCTTTCTCACTATGAATGGGCTGGCCTGCAACATAGCTATCGGTGCGCATCCTAACATCAAAATCCGGAGTTTCAACATAATCGTCATCCATAAAAACCAAGGTACAATCGACACTAACCATGCCAAGGTTTATTTGGCATTGTTATATGGATAAAACCATGCTTTAATCAGCCAAATTTAATTTAAATCTCATAAAATTCAAATACTTGCATGAATCATGTAATCACGGGCGGTGCGGAATTCGTAGGAAGTAATCCGGTCGATAGGCATTTCTGATGCTGTTCAATTCCTACATCTTCATTTTTGCCTTTCTGCCGATCCTTTACGCCCTTTATGCTTACGTGCGCCGGTGGCCGGATCATCGGATAGCCATGGCGTTACTGATAGCGGCCTCACTCGTCTTTTATGCCTGGGGCGGGTGGTTTTTCTTGCAGGTCTTTGTGATGATGATGGCGGTAAATGTCGCCGTCGGGCAATGGCTGCTCAGGGCGCGGTCAGGGCGCAGACCACTGCTTGTTTTCGGGATCAGTGTGAATCTGGCAGTGCTCGGCTATTTCAAATATGCCGGCTTCCTCGCAGGTAACTTAAATACCGTGCTGGGAACGAATTTCCCGATTCTGCACCTGATCCTGCCAATCGGCATTTCATTCTACACCTTCATGAATATTGCGTTGCTGGTGGACATCTATCGCGGCCAGGTGAAGCATCTTTCCGTCATCGAGTATTGTTTCTTCATGAGCTTTTTCCCGCATCTGGTTGCCGGACCGATCCTTCACCATTCCGAACTCGTTCCGCAGATTAATAGCGCGATCCGCCGCCCTGGTTACGATGATTTGTGCATCGGCCTGGGTATTTTTTGTATAGGATTGTTCAAAAAAATCGTCGTCGCTGACGGTTGCGCTGTCTACGCCGATGCCGGCTATTCGATGCTCCAGGCTGGACAGGCACTCGATCCGGCGTCGGCCTGGATCACTGCGATTGCCTACGCATTTCAGATCTATTATGATTTTTCAGGCTATTCGGATATGGCGATCGGCCTGGCGCGGATGTTTGGATTTGTTATACCGGTCAATTTCTTTTCACCTTACCGCTCAGTCAACATCATCGAATTCTGGCGACGCTGGCATATCACCTTGTCCCGCTTCTTGCGCGATTACCTCTATATACCCCTGGGCGGGGGGCGTGTTGGTCCTCTGCATCAGGCCGTGAATCTGGTCGTCGTGATGTTATTGGGCGGGCTCTGGCATGGCGCCAACTGGACATTCGTAGCCTGGGGCGGTGTGCATGGCGTCCTTCTCAGTGTGACTCATTTGGCTGGTAAAACATTCCTCGGCCGTTCACCGCTGCTCAGCCGCCCCCTGGCTCGTGCGTTCGGTATCGGCTTGACGTTCATGTTGGTAACGCTCGCTTGGGTGCTTTTCCGCTCTTCATCGTTGGGCGAGGCTGGCCGTATGATCGGGTTCCTATTCCCGCTTGGCCTTTCTCCTGTCACCGTCCTCCACAGCTTCCGGGTGTTTCTGGCCCATCAATTCGGGAACCCGCTGATCGTGCTCGATCCGACGACATGGGCGCCGGCGCGTGAATTGTGGCCACAGCCGCTGCCACCAGATTTTCTGGCCACAGCCCGACCCGTTGGGTTATGGCTGGCGATCGTTGCGGCCGGTACGTTCCTGCTGCCCAATACCGTACAGATGTTTGAACGCTTTTCACCGGCTTTGGGCCTTCAAGGTTTCCCCACGACATCTTGGTTCTCATTGCGTCGTCTCGGCCCTATCTCCGCGATCGCAATTGCCTTGCTATTTGTGATCGCCGTTCTGCACCTCTCACGCATCAGCCCGTTCCTTTACTTCCAGTTCTAGAAGCTTGATATGACCAACCAGGTATCATCACATTTTCTACGCATTTTTATCACCGGCATTATTCTCTGGGTGGTCATCTTTACCGCTTTCATGGCTTTCATCGATCCGTACGGTCTGTGGAACACGCCGAAGATCGAACACATCAATGCGTATAAGCCGGCCCGAGCCAATCTTGATAGACAGATCAAGCCGTTGGAAGTATTGCGTGATCAACCCAGAACGATCTTTCTGGGGACGTCCCGGGCACAGCAGGGCCTTGACGTCTCTGTTCTTGACGGAACGGAATATGTCCCAGCCTATAACGCCTCCATTCCGGCGGGAACCATTCTGGAGAACGAGGTTTTACTTAACCATTATTTTGAAATAGATCCTTCGATAAAGCATGTTGTCATGGAGGTTTTTCTTTATCAAATGATCGTGGGGCCGCATAGCGTGAAACAGCGATCCGTATGGGATTTGACCGACAATCTAATGCCTCTCTTCTTTTCAGCTGGTACGCTGGAAAATTCGTTCGTGACGCTGCTGGTGAATTATCAGGGAAGGCGCGATCTGCCATCCATTGATGCGCGCGGGCATTGGATACCGCCGGAACCCTATATCGCTGCCATGCCTTTCGACCCAAGTGCGTATTCAGACGGAATGGCCGAGATTCATTTGAAAATTTCAGATCTTCAGATTCAAGATTCGCCTTTGCAGGCATTGATCAGGATGAGGGACGCTTGCAAGAAGCATAACGCTACTTTTTCAATATTATTGGCGCCCAATCATCCCTGGGACGATTATCGGCTTCTTTCCCTGGGGTATTGGTCTAGGATTGAGGCAATGTACAGGAAGCTAAGTGATCTTGGAAACGTCTATAGCGCGTCGCAATATAATTATTTTCTTACCGAGCCCACTACCGACCAATTGCCGGAAGGCAAAAGGATGAAATATTGGTACGACCCGGTACATTTCAGCCCCAATCTTGGACGTGAAATCCTTAAGGCCTGGGCAGGCGTGGAGGGTGATTATCCACAGAATCTTTTAATCAAAATCACGCCTGAAAATGTTGAACGGGTTCTGAAAGATAGAATGACCGGGCTTAAGAACTGGATGCAGGAAAACCGGAAATTTGTTGATGCCTTTGAGAAATCCCGCCGTTTTTATTGTACGGACGAACAAAGCTGTAAAAGGCTTGGTCAGCCCAAGAAACTGAACCCCGCAGCTATGCAACGAGGCCTGCTCACCGGCGATGTGCTGAAGGTAGACGGAGTTAATTTTCAACTGCGGGGAGGTATCGGCGGTTCCGTTGAGAGCGTTAAATCTTTTGACCATATCCTGATTGTGTGTGGTTGGGCGATAGACGATCGTAAAGGTGTCAGGCCCGCAGATCCTGCCACCGGTATTGCCGTGGTTGTGAACAATGTCGTCGTCGATGTGGTTTTGGCTCACTATCGCCGATCCGACATCGAGACGGCTTTTGGGACAGGTGAACACTTTACCGGGTTTAGGGCGGCGTTCCAGACACCAACCGATCAGGTGCCGCGGGTACGATTGTTTGCTCTGACAAAAGAGCGATACGCCGTGCCCATTTCCAACAGCACGCCCGTCGAAGGGCTGGAATTTACCCAGGTTCCTTTTCCCGCTGTTCTTACCGGCACACCAACCTCTCCCCTCCGTTGAGAGGATGGGAATTTTAGCATCGTTCCTAGCTTTAGTAGGTCGGGTGGCTGGCTTGTAATTCCGCGCAATCAAGATAGCGACAAAGCTCATTAAAACTTTTTTTGAATGGCCTTGTCTGCGCAAGCCACAGTAAATCAGGGGGTAGATGGCAATTCCAGGGATGTTGATGCCGCCCCGATTGATAATTCTGCGCAATTTCCCTATTCATCTGCGTCAGCGCGCGTTCTCTCCAATGTTTGATGGCGGGGAGGCTTTGGATATTACCCGTCACTCGCTGGATCTCGGCAAACCATTCGCGCATTTTTAACGGGATGATGCTTGGTCTCTGTTTGCGCAACTCTTCAAACAAATCGGCCGGTTTTTTTATGAAAGGATCCTCTGGCCATAGATCTTGTAGGCGATCATGAAAATAAGCCGGAGGGCAGTTGCGGGCGAAATACACCGTATGCGCCAGATCGAAGGCGCGCATGAACGCCTCTTCGGACAGTAGGGGCGTGGCACCCGATTGCTGATAAAATGCAAACGCAAGTTGGCGATAATCCCCATAGTGCTGCAGCATATCTTTTGTATCATCGGCAAACCAGTAATAGGTCTGCCATTTCTCGCGGCCGGGCTCGGCTTCGGGTCCGCTGCGCCGCGCAGCGTAAAAATCGGCAAAGCGGTTGACTTTACCCAACATGAGAGCCGCGACAGATTGGAACAACTCCTGGAAATGCAGGCTTGGGATGTTTCGGACCACAGCGAAAATCTGTTGCAGGTTCTGCGTACGAAACACCGCATAAAACAGCGATTCATAATTTTGGCATAAACGAAAAATCCGCGCTCCGGCGTGGTGCGCGAGGTTGCTTTCTCCGCCATATTCGCGAAACACATGCACCTGATCGGTCTGCAACGAAAAATTGATATAGAGTCCATGGCTACACACAAAATCGCTTGCCTGATTGAGAAAACGGATGGACTGATCCACCGCATGCGGAAAAACAACGTCATCGTCGGCGCAAAAAGAGACGGTCGGTGTCGTCACCTCTCCCAATCCTTGCGCTAGTTTTTTGGCCATAGGTGTTGAGGACGCGTAATGGCGATATACGACCGAGGAACCGCAGACAGCCAGCCTTTCCTGGTTGAGGCGAGCCATGTCGAAGGCGCTTGAATCGAGCACCAACAGCGCCATGTGCGAGGCTTCGTTCTGGTAAAAGCGCACCAGCTGCTGCAACAAGTCAGGCCTGTTGTAGGTGGGGATAACAATGGTGTGTTGGGCTAGATTTTTCATGCAACTTCCGGGATTTTCTGCATGGAAATGCCAAGCATAGGCAAACAGGCAAGACCATGTCGTATAGTGGAAGTGACGCAGTGAATAATCAACGCTTCATTGCGAACATCAAGCAATGCATTATGGTTTTCGGTCCCGTCGGCAAATCCCACTCTAAAGGCATAATCTCCCGGCGGGAGCAGCGGGACACGGAAACGAAAATCTACGGCCAGCGTTTCACCTACACCAAGTTCAAGGCTTTCTGCGCGTGTGACATCGCTGCTATTATCCGCAAACAGGGTAAGTCCGGTGTGGTTTAACAACTGGAACCCGACAATAGGCTGGCTGATGACGCGTTCTGCCGCCACATGCAGCCGTAGTATGACCTCTTCTGCGCCCATAACTGCGTTCAGGGCTTTTTCTTCCTCATTAAGCAGTTGTACGGCAATAATTCGTCCGCCTCCCACGCCTTTGGCATTGTCGAACATGGCATCGGCCTGCATGAGTTTTTCGTCGATGGTATACCGTGTTTCTCGCCGATCCAAACACGCCTCGGCCGTTGGCGCGCATACATGTTGACGCATCCGCGCCAGTTGTTCGCCGGTCAGTTTTTGGGTTTTGACTGGCGGCGCCTGTCCGGCCAGGTAGCTTTGTGCGGCCATTTGTTCAATGCTGGCTAAATAAGCAAGGCAGACATCAGAGGCGGTTCCGATCCTACGCATCGCCCCGTGCTCAAGCCAAATGGCCCGATCGCATAGGCTCATCACATCATTGGTGGCGTGTGATACGAAAAGAAAAGTGCCATGCTCCAGAAATTTTCGAATATGCCGCATACATTTCTGTACAAAGGCGGCATCGCCCACCGCCAGGGCTTCATCCGTGATCAGAATATCGGCATCCACATGGGCAAGAATGGCAAAGCCAAGCCGTGCGGCCATGCCGCTGGAGTAGGTTTTTACCGGCTGGTCAATAAAGTAGCCAATATCGGCAAATTCGGTGATCAAGGAAAATTTGCGATCGATTTCACGGCGTGACAGCCCTAAAATGGCGCCCTTGAGGTAGATGTTCTCGCGCCCGCTAAACGCGCTGTGCAGACCTGAGGAGTAGTCCAGAATAGCGACTTTCCCATCGACCTCAATTCTGCCTTGGGTGGGTGTGATATTTCCTGAGATCATTTTGAGTAATGTGGATTTGCCGGATCCATTCACGCCGATAAAACCCCAGCTTTCGCCTTTCTTGATCTCGAAGCTAATATTGCTGAGTGCATGGAAATCGCGGCACCAATGCTGGGCACGGGCCTCCAGTTTTTCTCGCATCCGGGGGAAAGGCCGTGTCAAAGGATGCACAAGCTGCGTCATGCTACATGCCAACGGTGAGAGAGGTGAGGACCACAAAGCATAAGACTTTGAAATTCCATCAACACGCACTGCCACATCATCGGAGGCAAGCACAGAATTATTTTGAACGCTCATCAATTTTACAATAGATCTGCAAAAGCTGTTTTGGTTCTCATAAAAACACCATAGCCAAGCATGGCGGTCAACAACGCCACCAGATAGACACGCGCAAGCGCGCCTATATTTGGCCACACTCCGTAAAGTACGGCACCCCGCGCTGCTTCGATCAACGTTGCGAGTGGATTGCATTGAAATATAAATGCGAGATGCGGCGACACCGAAGAAAGAGGGAAAAAAACCAGGCTGGTAAACATCAATATCGTGGTGAGAGGCCCGGTTATCGAGGGAATATCGCGAACAAAAACACAGGATGCAGATAAAAACCATGCTAATCCGAGGCAGAGAAGCACAAGAGGGACGACAAAAACAGGTAATGTCACTGCACTTAAGGGGAGGCTTCCATGGCTATAAATTGCGATAATCAGGCAAAGTGCAAGTGAGATTAATAAATTAAACAAGGCATTAAGCACAAAGACCACGGGCAGAATCTCAACCGGAAACTGGAGCGTTTTCACGTAAGCGCTATTGGAGAGCAATAAACTTGTGGCACCAGTAAGTGTTTGCCCGACCATGCTAAACAGGCTCAATCCTACAAACAAGGCCACCGCGAAATCCAGCGGCGATTCCGCTACGCTGGTGTTAAATCGACCTTTAAAAATACCTCCAAACACGAAAGTAAACATGGCCAGCATAATCAGCGGCGATAATACACTCCATGCCATGCCAAGATAGGTCTCGCGATGGGTTGCGGCAAAATCACGACGCGTGAAAGACATCACCAACTGACGATGTTTCCACAGCGCGCGGACAATGGCCAACGGTGACAACAAGTCACGAAGCGGAACCTGGGAGACAGGAGTATAAACGACTTTATTCATCTTACGGGCCTTTTGACTAGCGCTGTTTTGAGCCATCGCGCCGGGGTAAGAACCAACCTATTTCTCAACCACGGGGGCAGCGAATTTGCATTAAGGCTGAGCGCAAATTCTTTCCCGCGTTGATAGGCGTAGGGGAAAAAACGTTGATGCACTCTGCCTGCGACAAGGCGTTGTACCAGTTCTGAACGTTCATACAAGCGGGGAAAATGCCGTGCGATACTTTGCCCCAGCTGCCGTGCTTCCCGCTTTTCGCCGGCGGCCAATTTCACAAATCCTGCGCGCATTTTGGGCCATAGCAGATAGGCCGCCTCTGCATCGATCGCCAGATCATCGGCAAAGTAGCGGGAGGCGGAAGCATTATTCGCCAAATAACGCTGACGTTCGGCTTCATAGTCTTTCGGATCAAGACTGTTGCAGCGCTCGGGCGCTTTGCCCCCCGCCGCGGGTTTCGCCGCTAATCCACGCTCGAGGAGCTCCATGAGCATCTCGGCATTTTCAGTTTCGTAGACCAATTCCTGGTGTGGATGCGCGAAGGGCAACGCTTTTGCACCTTCGGCGATCGCATAGGCTTTGCAAGACTCCGGGTTCATTTTGGTAATAAAATAGGGGATCATGCAAAAATTTGCCATGGCGGCAAAACCGCTGGATGTGCCCATGAATAAATCGGCCTGGCGTAACAGGGTTAATTCGTGTCCAAGGCCAAGTCCCAAGGAGCGTAAACTCATGACATTAGGCTGCTCAAGCAATGCCAGCGGTTTTTCCTGTAAGCGTCCCATAACAACAAATTGCACATCAGGCCTCTGTTTTTGTGCGGCCTGGATGAAGGCTATCCACTCCAGCACATCGCTATCGCGTGAAAACGTGTGCTCACCACCGTACCCTTGATCGAGACGCCGCAGCCGGGGATGAATGACGACCACCCTGCGTCCAGCCAAAGGTTTTGTGAGCAGCGCCTCAATATCCGGCATGCACCCATTGCTTGCCTGCAATTGGGGCAAAAATCCATTTTTTGCTGCGAAGTCGTTCAGCACCTCATGCGAATAGACCTGGCTTATAAAATAGGTGTTGAGCGCGGCTTCATCGGATCTTTTCGTAAGCACTTCATTATAAGCGTTGGTAATTTTTGCAATCTCTCCATCTCCTTCAGCCAGTTCGGCGAGACGATCGATCATACGGTCGCGTTCATGATAGATCGTAATATCTCCCAAAAGGGGATGGGTGCTGAACGCACCAAAAAGCTCACTTAGAAACAGTCCGCAATTATGTTGATTAATGAGGCCGCGTTGATAGATGCTTGCGGGGTAGCGTGGGTCCAGGCAAATATGAATATCGACGCGTTTGCGGCCGGCCTTATGGGCCGCGATGGCGCTTTGCACATTCCAAGTCAGAACATCGCCAAGCGCGTAGGGCAACAATTCAAAGTCATAAATGCCGGGGTAGAATGGTTTCATCGATCTCCTCCAAGAGGGCTTTCACCCATGGCATAGAGTGCCTCAAAAAACTGTGTCTGCACCGCGCATTCCCGATGGTAAAGCTCACGCCAGTGTGGCTTTAGCGGATAGTCACGCTCGCCCAATTCCAACTTATCAAAGGGATTTGGGGAAGTTTTCCACTGTTTAAAGTAGAAAAAGCCACGGCATACGCGATCAGTGTGAAAGAAATAATCGGCAACCTGTCGCTCCGTCATTTCCCCAAATGACGAAATATTGATCACAAGATCCACCAGTTTATCGGGCAAGAGTGCCAGCTGATGGGGTAGCAAAAAAACGAATTTTGCCTCATCAAACGCTTCTTTGACTTGCGAGAAACCAGAAAAATCCTGCACATGAAATATGCGTCGCTCAGGGAAAACGCTGGAGAGGTAGCGTTGTGCGATATAAAGCGCTGGCGGAATATCAACCATGATATATTTTACATGAGGATGTAAAGTAGAGGCAACAAAGGCGTTCCGGCCATAACCTCCGCCAATCTCGAGTACATTTACCAGCGTTCCCATCGGCACATGTTCCAGCATAGCGTAGTATTCAATAAGACTATTGGCTAGATCTTGCGTAGTGGTCTGGTCTCCCACTTTAACCGTAATTGGCCGGCCTTCGCTGGGTTCACTCAGTCGGGTGGAATGGTTCATGAAGTCGATTTTGCGAGCATAAATCCACAATAAAGCGGTAAAGTAGCGATAATGCCATTGTGAGAGCAATTTCAGATCAGGATCATCAGCCTGAACGTTCGCACTTTTTTTAGCAAAATCAATATCTTGAGGTGTAACCAGACGTTCAACGGCCGTGAGTTGCGGATCACCGGCATTAATGGGAAAGGTAAAATAATTGAGTGCGATAGTTCGTTTAAAGGATTGATACCCATAGACCAGCAGCTCATCAAAATGTTTCTGACCGAGAGCTTCCCAGGCGGCAGATACATTGTTCGATGCATGCGCTCCACTGATTGTAATCATTCGCAATAATGCCGTGAATCCATTCATTCTTTGCGATTCGTCGCTTATCTCCGGCCAATTAAGCAACCCCGAAACCTCGTCTAGTGTATTATTGCCGAGGGAAATTTCATTTTTTAAGCGTTGAAATCGTTCTTGCAGCTGTTGGTTGGCCATTTGCAAATGCTCAAGCGCATAGCTGGAAAGGGGATTGCCCTTGGCACCTTCCTGCACTTGAACGACACCTAGAGCCTCTATATGAGCGGCATTTATCTCGCGAGAGAATGCAAGAATAATGTGAGAAACAACAGGCACCGTGCGCAGCCTTCCAATCCATGGCAAGCGCAAGCGGCGTGCGGGCACCGCCCCAATAACGCGCTCATAAAATGTTCCAATGCGCCGGCTTTGCAGGTTAATTGAGAGCCGGAACGCCGCTTTTTCAAGCGATTGCTTCATGGTTGGATCGTGCTTGATGGCAAGCAGTCTCTCACGAAAATCCGCTTCCAAAATAAGGTCGAGATCCACCGCAACTCCATAATGCTTGAGCAGCCTGAAATTATAGGCAACTTCGCGATTAATGAGCACGGGCAGACGTGCGTCCAGAAAATCGGCGATGCGTCCGGAATAGCAGCTACGCATGTAATTTTCTGACAAATATGCGAGCTTTTGCCCTAATCTTTCCGCTCCCCCGGCGATGATGCCGAAATCATAGCTTGGCAAAATCTCGGCCAGCTTCTCGATCGGCAGGCTTTCATGCACATGCAGATAGGGACTCCGGCGTTCCAGCTCAAGAAAGTCACGAAAATCATTGGCGAAATGGTCTGCCAACACACCGTTATCACGGCGGTAGAACCAATGAGGGTAGATATGAAAATGGATTTTTTTCGCCACCAGCTTGCGCGCAATCTCGAGTTGCGCGCTATCGTACATCCCCTGCGATTCAAGGGTAAATGTTCCAACCGAGACCACATGGACCTCCCCCGGATCTTTTTTATTCAGCACCGGCGCCTTACGCCAGCAATATTCCTGAAACAACAAAATATGATTGGGAAGAGAGATGTTTTCGCCGCGTTCAACATATTTTAATTGCAAGTCGCGCGCGCAAAATGCATCCGCTCGAGTAATAGCCTCCAGAGTAGGCTCAAAGCGCTCCTGCATGGCATTGAAGAGCGTTTTGGTAAAAATGTCGTTGAGATCGATAATGACGGGTGCAGGCTTGTCACGCACCATCTGCAGAGCCAGATTATCAATCGCCCCGGAAAACACATGACAAATGCGCGGTTGCAACATGTAAGCCGCTTTATGTATATTGGAATCTGAAAGCATTTTAATGACGATATCAAAATATTGCAGAGGATCGAATGACGTATCGCCGCGATAAAGCAATATGGTCTTCCACCCAGCCATACGCAGGGCACACGCGATTTTAAGTTCACGCGGGCGTAACATAGGTGTGATCAGCAAGGCGGTTTGGGGGTGGCGATCGATCAATACACCGGCATGCATCAGCAGCCATCGATTACGAAGATTGTTACTGACGCGTTGCTTTTGAGCCACGGCATTCGCGTGAAATTGATTGCAAAGGCTGATGACGCGTTGCTTCCGAGCCGCGGCACTCGCACGAAATCGATTACCAAGACCGATGATACGTTGCTTTTGAGCCGCGGCATTCGCGTGAAATTGATTGCAAAGGCTGATGATGTGTTGCTTTTGGTCCACGACAATCGCGCAAAATTGATTACAAAGGCTACTGATACATTGCTTTTGAGCCGCGACATTCGCACGAAATTGATTACGAAGGTTGCTGATGATGCGTTGCTTTCGAGCTATGGCAGTCGCGCGAAATCGATTAGGAAGGCTCCTGATACGTTGCTTTTGAGCTGCGGCATTCGCAGGAAAGCGCCTAACAGCCAGCCAGGCGCGCCAGATCCTGGGGGAGTTAATCATCCCATTACGCACATAGGTGCGCAATGGGTAATAGCGCCGCGAAACTTTTTCACCATTGAAAATCGGATGCATGACGCCTTCTATGTAACCTGGATTTCCGAGAGCAACGGCAACGTCTTATCCCTCTCCGACATTATGGGAGAGTACGGATTGGGCCACCCAATTGCAAGCATCGGATCGTTCCACCGTACGCCGCGCACGCCCTCCGGCACATAGGCTTGCGAAATGTGGTAGAGTACGGTACTCGCATCCTCGATCGTTTGGAAGCCATGCGCAAAGCCATGAGGAATATAGAGGCTCTCGCCATTTTCGGCAGAGAGGAGTGCGGAGTAGTGCTTACCAAAACTCGGAGAATCCTGACGTACATCAACGGCAACATCAAAAATGGCGCCACGCACGCAGTGCACCATTTTTATTTCAGGAGGATTTTGCCAGTGCAACCCGCGCAACGTGTGCGCTCTGGCATTATACGATTGCGACCACTCCACAAAATCTGTACACAGGCTTAATTCCTGGAAGTGTGCGTTAGAGAACATACGGGCAAACGAACCCCTTTCATCAAGACGCGGTTCCACTCTTAGGTGGAAAAGTCCGGACAGTGGCTCGGAAAATTTCATTTCACCCGCTTAAGCCATGCGCTTGGCCATGCGGTGATGGGCAGGCTGAGAGCGCTTTCATTAAAGCGCCAAGCGGGTGTCTCTACTACAAATTGTGGATTACGCTTGGCAAAGTCTTCAGCGGCTTGTGCCGGGTTGTCCTGTACCCACTCCGTTTTACCACGAGGCACATGGGCTACATCGCGCATAATCCCGTCGGTGGCGACCATAAAAGAACCAATGGGTACAAAGCGCTGATAGGCTTCAAGCTCAGCCGTCACATGGGCATAGCTATGGTCCGAATCGAGGATAACCAGCACGACATTGCCAGGCGCAATACATTCCGCAACGCGATTTACAATCTCGGGCGCGACAGAGTTTCCCTCGACTAATGTAATCATTTCAGCCAGCTCATGCGCTTCTATTGCCGCACGGTTGTGGGGCCTGATTTCAATATCGACTCCGATCACGCGCCCGGATTTCTCCATGGCCTTAAGCAGGCTCGCCGAAAAAACGAGCGACCCGCCATGCGCCACGCCAGTTTCGATAATGACATCGGGCTTCAGTGAATAAATTACCTCCTGCAAGCGCAAGGTGTCTTCCGGATGCTGGATAATAGGGCGGCCAAGCCAGGTAAACGTGTAGGAATATTTTTGATTCCAGCTGGTGGCGAGCCATAGTTGCGAGATCAGCTCAAAGGCCTCTTTGCTGTAGATGCCCAGAACATGACCGTCCTGCAATGTCAGCGTTTGGTCTGCGGTGTCGATGATAAAATTCATAGCCGCTCTAGGTGACGTCCTTCCTATCATCTGGTAACAATCTTTCGAGCTTACGACACAGTTGTTCAATTTCATCACGTTCCGCCTGCGTTAGTCCAACTGCTTGTCCGAAAAGGAGTCGTGCAAGATATAACGCTTCCTTGGGAACATAAGGAAATCGGGTGACCATTGCCCTGAGAACCCGCAATGACACTGATGCAGGAATAGCCGCGCCGCGCCTGACTGCAAATATAAACCTGAATAATGCTTCTTCTGTCTTGGTGCCTATTGGTTCGCCGAGTGCTCTATCTTCAATAAGAGTTACGTCTTTCATCAGCGCATCCTCGTCTTCTTCTGAAGGGAGTTTAACAAAAATTCCGCGCATAACGTGCCGGTTTTCAGCCGCGTTTGTATCTATCCCGAATTCGTGATCCAGGAGTTTCCACTCGGTCGAAAGTCTAGGGGTAAAAAGATTCATGCCTTCATTCAACTTTTGGATCGACGGTAAAAAGTAATTTGAACTATAAAAATTTTTGATCTGCGATTCCGACAAAAAACGATCGTAATATTCAAGCCAATCCCCGGACATTTCTTGCATTGAGCCAACGTTTATTGCCAGCTCGATGGAGAGGTCAGCGAGGATGTCCATCATGGATAAGGGACAAAGTATTATTTGGAAGTCGTCCATTCGTTCTGTGATATAAGGATCGGCCAAATGTCCGACGACTGAGGAACCGAAATGAGCCTTCAAATATATTTCAGAATAGAATAAAGATTCCGGAATATCGAGAATATAATATTTTTCTAGTCGATCTCGAGACATATTTACCCAGTCGCGGCAAGAAGACCCGTATCCGCCGCCGATTTCAAGCACCTTTCTAGGAACTATTCCCAATTTAGTTACCATATAGCAGAATGCTTCCACATTAACGATCTGTTGTACGGCGAACAGCTTGTCGCCGCGCTTGATTACGCCAGAGCTGTGGGTGAGGAGAGAGAGGGGTGACTCGCTGGCTCGAGATATCATTTCAGCGCAGTGCGGATAATTTCTATTGATCTTAGCCACCATCATATCAACGAAATTGACGCATGCACTATCATGCCCACGCGTTTCGAACCCGATCCTGGTCTGAGCGTAGGTTATGGCCTGAACGATGTTGGCGATGTTCTCAATGTCTCCCAGCAATTTCCTCGAGTAAGAATCCCACCTTGTGCCGAGAGAGGGTTGTTCGGATACTGACCGAAAGGCCTTAGCTGCAAAAAGGTTGGCGCGTGCCTGCGTTATCAGGTGTTTACCGCACCACCTGTCGATAAATTCTGAAATATTGCCGAATTCTGCTTTAGCCTTCTCAATTTCGACTTCTGTACGAAGATGGTCGAGTTCAACCCTTGCGTTCAGCAACTCCGTGTAGAGCCGCCGAACTGGAGGAAATGTCAGGCTAAGACGTTTTGCTAGTTGTTTCATTCCATAGCACTCTATATTAAATGAGCGAATTTTATTATTTTTACAGTCGCCTTATTAAAGTCTTTTATTGTTTAAGTCTAGATAGTCCTTTAGCATGAGATAGAGCTAAAAGGGTGCGTGCAATGCCAAGCTCCGTCGAAATTTCAGGTTGCCAGCCGAGCGTATGGCGCAATTTCGTGACATCCGCGACCAGCACAGGCGGTTCTGCCCTCTCTTCCAACGCGCCGAATTTCAGCAAGTGAGCCGCATCGAAATGGGTGGCAATCCTAAGAGCGATGTCGCGCACGCTGGTACCTATGCCGGTGCCAAGGTTAAAAATACCGCCTGCGCCCTGGCGCAGCAACCGCGCTACGGCCTCCGCCACGTCATCGACATAGATAAAATCACGGATTTGCAGTCCCTTACTGAGCGGTATCTCCTGCTCCAGCATGAGACGGCGAATCACGGTTGGCACCAGCCGCCTTGGTGCGTCACCGGGTCCGTACGGCATAAAGACGCGTCCCCAGGCAGCGTTAAAGCCGTATGTTTGTTTTAAGGCAAACATCCTGTGGCTGGTAGTGAGTTTTGCTTGCCCATAGGGTGTGCTCGGGCGTTCGGGCGTTTTATCTTCGACAAAATGCTCTGCATTCCAGTCATATTCAGCGCAGCTGCCAAGACCGACGACGCTTTCTCCGCCGCACGCGCCGAAGGCGTGCAGCAGCGATGTCGTTGCCTCAAGCCAACGCATATTGTCCGGTGACGACCAGAATATCCCAGGCGTTGAGACCCATGCGTTCAGCACCAGATGGGTGGGCCGCGTTTCCCGGAGTAGCTTGCTGACCTCGCCGGCCTGCCAAAGATCCACCCCATGCCAGCGCACGCCCGGCAGCTGGGGTCCCTCTGCGCTGCGATGAACCGCTTCGACCTGCCAGCCCTCGCGGACGAAGCGCGCCAACAAGGCCGAACCGATAAATCCGCTGGCGCCGGTGAGCATGACACGCATTAGATAACCATCAATTCAGGCAACGGCACAATAAATTTGCCGCCGCCGGCGCGATAGGCCGCCTGTTGCGATAGAATTTCCTGCGCAAAGTTCCACGTTAGCAACAACACATAATCGGGGTGCTGTTCCACGAGTGCCTCGGTGGGCAAAATCGGCAGTCGGTTTCCCGGTGTAAACCGGCCTTGCTTGAGTGTGCTGCGGTCAACGACAAAATCAATGAGATCGGCGCCAATGTCAAAAGCGTTCATTAAGGTGGACCCCTTAGCGGAAGCGCCATAAGCGGCAATGTGCGCGCCCCCGGTTTTAAGCTTTTGCAATAGGGCGAGCAGATCGCGTTTACGCTGCCAGACACGCTGCGCAAAATATTGATAATAACCGGCCTGATGCACACCTTTTTCATGTTCTTCTTTCAGGATGGACTGTACGCGCAGATGGATCGGCGCGCCGCTATGGGCAAGCGTATAGCGCAACGATCCGCCATGAATAGCGACCGGCTCAGCGTCAATAACGGCAAGTCCATGGCGCTCAGCGAGTTTGACCACCGCGCCCAGGCAGAAATAGCTGAAATGCTCATGGTATATAGTATCGAACTCGAGCTTGTCTATGAGATCGCACAGATAGGGCGCTTCGATCACACACACGCCGTCGGGTTTAAGCAGCGTGTACACGCCTTCCAGCAGGTCATTGGGATCGGGCACATGGGCAAACACATTATGCGCATGAATGATATCGGCTCTCACCCCTTCGTCCACAAGCTGCTTGGCAAAGGCGGCGGTAAAAAATGCGCAGCGCGTTGCAATTCCAGCGTCCTCAGCTAGCTGGGCGATATTTTCGGCCGGTTCGATCCCCATCACCGGGATATTCTGCGCCTGGTAATTTTTCAGCAAATAGCCATCGTTGCTGGCGATCTCGACGATGAGGGAACGGCTGTCCGGCCGGTATTTTTCAACTAGGCTTTCGACCAGCGTACGGGCATGCTCCAGCATCGTGTCGGAAAAAGACGAGGCATACAGGTAATGCTTGAACAAACGCTCGGGCGGCACGGTTTCCCCAATTTGCACCAGCTGGCAGTCCGGGCAGAAAAAAAGGGTGAGCGGAAATGTATCTTCGAGCTGCTTTGCGTCTTCAAGCAATGAATTGGCGAGCGGCACAACGCCAAGATCGAGCACGCCGGTCATCTGCGTGCCACCGCATCCACGGCATCGCGCAGGCTCAGCCATTAACGATCTTTCCATAGCTTCCAGGGCGCCTGGCCGCTCTCCCAGAGTTTTTCAAGCATTTGCCGATCGCGAATGGTATCCATGCATTGCCAGAATCCTTCATGGCGATAGGCGACGAACTCGCCTTTTTTAGCCAATGTCTCGAGCAGATCCACCTCTAGCACATCCTCATCGCTGTGTAAAAGTTGGAGCACTTGCGGCTCCAGCACCATAAATCCGCCATTCACCCAGCCTTCGTCGGTTTGTCTTTTCTCGGCGAAACCGGTGATGTGGTCGCCCTCAAACATAATGCCGCCGAATCGGGCCGGTGGGCGCACGGCTATAACGCTGGCAAGCTTGCCCTGGGAGCGATGAAATTCAACGACGCGCGGTATGGGCACATCGCTCACGCCATCGCCATAAGTTAAAAGGAAGGTTTCCTGGCCAAGCAAATGCTGCAACCGGCGCAAGCGTCCGCCGGTCAGTGTGTTAAGGCCGGTATCCACCAGATGGATTTTCCAATCTTCATGGTGACGCGTCGTGGGGGTCACGGTGGCATTGGCGAGGTCCACATGCAGATCGCTCATGCGCATCGCATAGTTCAGGAAATAGTCTTTGATAATGTCGCCTTTATACCCCAGCGCAATCACAAATTCCTTATACCCCCAATGGGCGTAGAGCTTCATGACGTGCCACAAGAGGGGGTGACCGCCGATTTGTACCATAGGCTTGGGCATGCTGACCGTTTCTTCCGCCAGCCTGGTTCCCAGCCCTCCCGCGAGAATGACAACTTTCATGACGATGCTTTCTCCCGCCTATTTTGTGTGGATTCTTGCATAAGACACTCGTAATTTTCAATTTGTTTGCGAGTATAGGCGGCCATATCTTTTTGCCCACGAAACGCGAGATACCAGTCGGCAGTCCAGCGCAATGTGGCCCTAAAATCAAGCCTGGGTTTCCAGCCGAGCGATTGCCGGGCGCGATGTGAATTGAGGGTAAGTATTTCGGTTTCGTGAGGGGCTGGGCCGTCCATGGCTTGCCACCCTGCCGTGGGAAGGTAGAGCGCATGAAAAGCCTCCACCAATTGCGCGACGGTTTTAAAATTCTCCGGATCAGGGCCGAAATTCAACGTTTCAATGGGTTGTTTTTGCGTAAGTAGATGCTCAGCGAGCAACATATAACCGGCTAACGGCTCCAGCACATGTTGCCACGGGCGCACGGCGTTCGGGTAGCGCAATCTAACAGGGGCGTGCTGGTCAGCGGCGGCGATCATATCAGGCACTATACGCTCTGCCGCCCAGTCACCGCCGCCGATGACATTGCCGGCACGTGCGGTAGCCACACGGACGTCGCGCGCGTTAAGGAAACTCCGGCGATAGCTTTGCGTCACCAGTTCTGCGCAGGCTTTTGAGGCGGCATAGGGGTCATATCCGCCCAGAGGATCGGTTTCAGCGAAGGCATGGGAATGGGCATCCGCCTCATATACTTTATCGGTGGTGACGACGATGATCGCCTTGACGCTGTCAACATGGCGCGCCGCTTCGAGCACATGGGCCGTTCCTTGCACATTGGTAGCAAAACTTTCGAGCGGCTCGGCAAAAGAGCGACGCACCAGCGATTGCGCCGCCAGATGGAAGATCACCGTTGGTTGGGCAGCGGTCATGGCTTCTTGCAATGTTTTTAAATCCGCTATGTCTGCCAGGGTTTCTTGTTTCAGATGCGCGGGAGCGAGCTGATGGAGGCTGGGCACTGTTTCCGCAGGCAGGGCATAGCCGTAGACCTGTGCGCCTAATTTCTCAAGCCACAGCGCAAGCCAGGCGCCCTTAAAACCTGTATGGCCGGTCAGGAATATTGGGGTTCCCTGCCATATATCTTGGTTTATCATGCTAACTTTACTTCCTTAAAAACCTACATTAATTCTAACACCCGCTATGCGCTTAAGGCAACAAGCCGTTGTATTGCTGGCGAGGTATGGCATAAAATTTCATTTATGGGAATCATGCTGCAACCCCCATCCACGTGAAAGTCTGCTTCATCCGTTAGGACTGACGAACGAACCGATCATAAACCTGATCGGCTTGACTCTGTCTTCTGTATGTTATATTGACAAAATTCGTATGCCCTTCTAGGGCGTCACAGAGAATTTTATCAATGACATACCAACATAATATTCACAATTTTATTTCTCATCAGGCTCCGGCAGAAGGCTCTTCTGATCGTTCCTTCGGCTTGGTATTTGCCGCTTTTTTTCTTCTCTGCGCACTGCTGCCCTTGCTTCACGGTCACGAGATTCGTGGCTGGGCGATTGGGCTGAGCGCTTCCTTTTTTATCATCGCGCTGACAATCCCCTTTATTCTTGCCCCGCTTAACCGCTTATGGACAAAATTCGGAGCGCTATTACACAGCATCGTCAGTCCTGTTGCGTTAGGGATTCTATTCTTCTGCGTGATAACGCCGATCGGACTATGGATGCGCCTTCTACGCAAAGACCTTTTACGCCTCCGCTATGATTCATTGACACATAGTTACTGGATCGCGCGAACCCCGCCTGGCCCGAATGCCGAATCACTTAAGAACCAATTTTAGCAATTTAAGAAAATGTATATGTCTTTTCTCAAGGAACTTTGGGCCTACTTACGCAGCCGTAAAAAATTCTGGCTGCTGCCCATCCTGATCGTGATGGTGCTTCTCGGCGTTATGATCGTCATGGCGCAAGGTAGTGCAGTGGCTCCTTTCATCTATACTCTGTTCTAGACGTGGCCGTGTATGTCCTTGGTATTTCGGCCTACTACCACGATAGCGCCGCTGCCTTGCTGCGCGACGGCGAGATAATCGCTGCAGCACAGGAAGAACGCTTTACTCGCCATAAACATGATGCGGGGTTTCCGAAGAATGCTGTTGAGTATTGCCTTCAGGAGGCTGGCATCGTGCTGGGTGATGTCGATTACGTCGCGTTCTACGACAAACCGTTTCTTAAGTTCGAGCGCCTGCTGGAAACCTATCTGGCTTTTGCGCCTAAAGGATTTCAGTCCTTCCGAATGGCGATGCCGGTCTGGCTGCGCGAAAAACTTTTCCTTAAGGACTTGTTACGCAAAGAGTTGCAGGCCTATGCACGCGATTACGACTGGGACAATCGGCTGCGTTTCTCCGAGCACCACCTAAGCCACGCCGCCAGCGCCTTCTTCCCGTCGCCGTTCGAGGAGGCTGCGGTGCTGACCATGGACGGGGTCGGCGAATGGGCCACCACGTCGCTCGCTATCGGTCGCGGCAATCAATTGCAGGTGATCAAGGAAATCCATTTTCCGCATTCGCTCGGCCTGCTCTATTCGGCCTTCACCTATTACACGGGATTTAAGGTCAATTCAGGCGAATACAAAGTGATGGGGCTTGCTCCTTATGGCGAGCCCAAATATGCGCAACTGATTATGGACAACTTGATTGATCTCAAGCCGGATGGCTCATTCCGGCTGGATCAATCGTATTTCAATTACAGCACCGGGCTGACCATGACCAGCCCAAAATTCCACAATTTATTCGGCGCGCTGCCGCGTCAGCCAAAAGAAAAACTAGAGCAGTGCCACATGGATCTCGCCGCTTCCATCCAGGCGGTGACGGAAGAGGTGGTGCTGCGCTTAACGCGTTCCATTCGCAGCGAAACCGGCATCGCTAATCTTTGCCTTGCCGGCGGTGTGGCGCTCAACTGCGTAGCCAACGGTAAGGTGCTGCGCGACGGCAAGTTCGACGGTCTCTGGATCCAACCGGCGGCAGGCGATGCCGGCGGCGCGCTGGGTGCGGCTCTAGCGATACACCATATTCACCTTAGCCAGCCTAGAGAAGCCGGTGGGCAGGACAGGATGCGCGGTTCCTATCTTGGTCCGGAATTTGAGCAATCCGAGATTGAACGCCGCCTGACGATGACCGGCGCCAAATTCACTGTGCTGGACGATGCCACCTTGTTCCAGATCGGAGCTGCCGAGCTGGCAGAGGGCAAGGCTTTGGGCTGGTTTCAGGGGCGCATGGAATTCGGGCCGCGTGCGCTTGGCGGGCGCTCTATCTTAGGCGATGCCCGTTCCCGCACCATGCAGTCGGTATTGAATTTGAAAGTGAAGTATCGCGAATCGTTCCGGCCGTTCGCACCATCGGTGTTAAGGGAAGACGTCGCGAACTGGTTCGAACTGGATGGCGACAGCCCCTACATGTTACTGGTAGCGGATGTGGTAAAAAACCGCAGGCGCGCCATGACCGAGCAAGAACTGACATTATTCGGCATTGAAAAACTCAACGTGCCGCGCTCGGACATCCCCGCCGTAACCCACGTGGATTACTCGGCACGCATCCAGACCGTGCATGCTAACACCAATCCGCGCTATCACGCCCTGATCTCTGCATTCAAGCGGCTGACCGGCTGCCCGGTCATCGTCAACACCAGCTTCAACGTGCGCGGCGAACCCATAGTCTGCACTCCGGAAGACGCGTTTCGCTGCTTTATGGGGACGGACATTGAGGTGCTGATGGTAGGAAACTGTGTTTTACGGAAGGAAGCACAGAATGTGGCCTTGAAGCAGGATTATAAGAATGCGTTTGAGCTTGATTAGGATGTGTTCACAAAATCGCTAGCGGCCTAGCGATTTTGTGAACACATCCCAGGTTGCTTATATCAGGCCTTTAAAAATCGAAATAGATGAAATTGGCGGAACTGCCTTGGCTTATGGTGATGGCCAAGACCCATAGGCAGATTATAATGGCCCAGGCGATTTCAGGGCGTAACCGCCGTACTTCCCATTTAATCCTGCGATAGTCGTCAAACGGATGCAGCAAAAAAAACGCAACGATCAGAAATAGTGGAAAATAACTACCTCCAATGAAAGCCGGAGCGCCATTCCAATGTCCGATGAAAGGTGCGGACAGTATTTGCATCGCCTGTTTGATATCTGAGGCGCGAAAGAATACCCAAGCCACGGCTACGAAGTGAAATGTTATGAGAACGGCAATCCATCGCGGCAGCGGCGGCATTATACGCAGGCGTTTGAAAAGATGCACGGCTGAAAGACCCAGGCCATGGATGAGTCCCCACAAGACAAAGGTCCAATGGGCGCCATGCCACAATCCTCCCAATATCATGGTAATCATAATATTGCGCCATTGCTTTGCCGCGCCGCTGCGATTCCCGCCCAAGGGAATGTAAAGATAATCGCGCAGCCAGAAGGAAAGCGTCCGATGCCACCGATGCCAGAAATCGGTCAACGAAGTGGCCAGGTACGGGCGCGCGAAATTAGGAGGTAGCCGGATTCCAAGCAACAGCGCAATGCCAATGGCCATGTCCGTATAGCCGCTGAAATCACAATAGATCTGGACGGAAAAACCATAGAGGGCAAGGAGTCCCTGTGCGCTCCCGGGAAGCCCGCCAGCGCCATAGACACTATCTACTGCCTTGGCGATCGAATCGGCAAATACCAGTTTTTTAACCAATCCGACCGTAAATATGGCGATGGCGGTCCGGTAGGATGTTCCACTTCTCTGACGCGGATGCTCTAACTGCGGAATAAGCTCGTTGGGGCGGAGAATCGGGCCTGCTATCAGATGGGGAAAGAACAGCACATACGCCAGCACGGTCGATAATTTCTGGCCGGAGCGAAAGCGATTACGGTATATATCGATGACATAGGCGGACAGCGTAAAGGTAATGAACGATATACCAAGCGGAAGCGCCAGATCAATCAATCTGCCACGAATAGTGAAAAATATCCCCAGCACATCCTGATAAAGGAAATTGGTGTATTTAAAGCCTGCAAGCGGCAGGAACATAATAATGATGACGGTTATGAGACGCCGCTTGCGCGCCGGAGGCGTAACGGCACGTTCCATCCAGGCTACACCGCAGAAGGCAATAGCTACCAGAAGGTAGGGTATCCATACGAATTCGACCTTCCACCAGGCATAAAACACCGTGCTGCCGCAAATGATAAGATATACCCTGTAGCGCGGCGGGGTCACGCGGTGGAGCAGGAAATACACGGCAAAAAATGCGAAGAAAATGGGGGAGCTGAAAAGCATGCGTCGTTTTATTTATGGGGTTTCCGGGTGGTGATAATTGGAAAAATGGCTTCGGCCATGAGCCTATGTCCCAGTGCATTCGGATGAGGATCGCCCGGCATCGCCCAAAGATCCTCGGGTGGGCGCCCCTGCATTGCCGGCAATAAATCAATATAGGTGTAACCTTCTTCTGCCGCGACGCGCTGCATGATCTCGTGAATAAAACCGAACTTGTAGTCGACCAGGTTATGTACATCCGGCACCATCGCCAGATATAGCCGAATGTGATGGGTTGAGGCGTAATCGGCCAGCCGCTTCAACTGCTGTTGCATCACCTGAAAGCCAGGAGCATCCGGTTGATATGCCGCCCGGTAATGATCAAGTAACGTTTGCTCGCCATGCTGGTCCCATAGCCGGTGAAAGGCAATCCACAGCGTTACTGCCAGCTCACTGTGGCGCAACAGGAAACTTTCATTGCTGGCCGGAAGATCTTCGGCATCGCGCAGAAAATAATGCACGACGATATCGGTCGGTTGCAATCCGGTAAGCTCGTTGAAAAAACGCGAGACATATCTTTTAGTATTATAATTTCCTATGCCGCCATTGAGTATCTCTGCTTGTTCGCCATTTTCTGCCAGCATTTTCTGCAATTGGAACTCGACGGTATCCTCCTCGCGAACTCCCCACCCGAGCGTAATCGAACTGCCCAGGAAAAGAATGCGGCGTTCACCGGTTTCCGGTGATGCCACCGGGCCGCCTCGCAATCCCCAGTCATTGAGACGGATTTCCACATTTTGCAAAACCGCTGAGGCTGAATGGCGATGGTCAAAATCGAGCGCCGGGTCCGAGCTTTTTATTTTAAGTTCTTTAGCATACCGCCACATCTCAATGTCGTAATTGGTCATGGCGCTATTTTTTAGACGGAGTACCGCTTCCGCTGCACTCAGGCAGAGTGCAAAAGAAGCGATCATGATAATAATCGAAATCAAAAAAGATTTATAATGTCGCATGAACGCGCTTATCTAACACTCCTAAAACCGTGAATTTGTAAATTTGTCATACAGCAATCAACATGGAAAACAACCAGATTTAAGAGCTTGACTGGAATGCTTCCATTGCGGCAAGGTGCGCCAGTGAAGTTAACCATAGAAAGTTGTTGATTTAGACGGTTATGAGAAAAAATCATTTATTAAATTTAGCCTTGGTTGTGGCTTCTACGCTAATCGCCCTACTGCTGTGTGAACTTTCATATCGTTCCTATGTGGTCATCGCCACTCAAAAGAAAATTTTCGTTCCAAGTTCGAGCATGACGTTTTTTAGCGACACAATGAACGTCTACGATAGGCAGCATGGGTTTTCATATAACCCAAATACGGAGGAATACCAGCTTCAAATAAAGGACAATAAAGCCATTTCTTGCGCACCGGCTTTTTATATCAATGCATTTGGAACATTCGAAAAAGACGCTACTGATTTCAAGAAGGCTCAGAGTAAAACGGAAAAACGCGGCCCTAGAATTCTTGTGTTCGGCGCTTCGTTCACCACCATTCCTCACGAAGGTGAAACGTGGGTTTCGTTATTTTCTAAAAAATTTAAAGAGAAAATCAATCCAAACGTGCAGGTACTGAATTTTGGCAGGGATGGGTACGGAATTGCTCAAGCACTGGAACTGGCGGCTGATACGTTCCCAAAGTGGAATCCCGACGTAATTCTTATTGCTTTCACATCCGCCGACTTACGTAATGATAAATTCTGGCGAAAGAACGTTGAAACTGACGGACGAGGCTATACATATGTGGTCGTCGATCCAAATGATGATGAGACTTCCGTTGACTCAAAAGCCAATCTCTTCTTTGACCATCACATTACGAAAGAATGGTGTGAAAAAGTGATGAGTAATGGCGGCGAAGATCCGCTGATAGCGCCCATGGCGGAGCTTTACGAGAAAACAAGAAGAACAGAGTTAAATAAAACCGCCCCCCGCTTTTTTGCGCTCCAATCCTATTTATTTAACCGAATCGTTCACGGGGAGGTGGTGCCTCACCACACAAAATCGCCTATAAAGCTGCTGAGCGACCCAGTCTTGAAGGCTGCTATCCAGAAATTAAATGATTCAAAGATATCCTATTACTTTGTTGATATGCCGCTTCTCCCCGAGATGGAAAAAAATATCCGATGGGAACTGCCTGTTAATAGCAAGAAATTTGTAAAAGACCTGATCTCAATTACCGGCCCAAAGCAAATACTGTTTTTGGGCGATTACATGCATCTCTCGAAGGAGCAGTTAGCCCTTTTTCCGGTTAGTCCCGAAGATGGCCATCCCTCAAAAGACGGTATTGTCTATATAGCTGATGCTATGCTTAATCTATATAAAGAAAAAGACATTCCCAGAATACAAGAGGATCAATGGATGAAAACCAAGGAAGAAGTGCTGACCAGACAAATAAATCTATCTCCTCTGTTTGATTCGACTGATGGGTGGAGTGGTGACTATACAAAAGCTAAGATATACGGCGGCGCTGGAGTTGTCGTTGGCCCACAGTATAAAAACGTGTTTGCACAGCAATTCCCCGCTAAACCTAATGAACATTTTAAAATTATAGCTCGTGCCTCTGTACCCAAAACGATATGGAATCTTTTTGGATTGATTAAGCAAAAATCCATGGGGCGTTTTCAAATTAACTGGTCAGGCTCTGGAAAGTTCCTTGACACTTATTTGGAGCCTTTCGAAGTTACACTGGAAGAAATGACTTATGGAACCTATGTAACCGCTCCGCCGGATGCGGATACTGGAACATTGTATGTGACGCCTAGTGGCCCTGATGGCGTGGTGCGCTACACCGAGATGCGATTGCTGGGAAAAGAAAACCCGATTAAGATCACCCCTGCCCAGAAAGCAACAGTCCATTGATCCTGGGAAGCTCAAAATGAGCCACAATCGGCAGAGTTAATTACATCTCGTGTGTGGATTGTTTTAACAATCTGCGTATTGTGCTCCAAAAATGCTGTTCCATATGCGATGAAAATGGGAGGAAAGATGTCTGACACCAAGCAATATGATATTGTTGAAACCGCTAAGAAGAATTTCAGGCGTGCAATTAAGGAAGGTGAAGATAAGAAATTACCGGATGCTGGAGAGCGTTGGGGCAATTATTGCAGCCAGACGCGTTTAATGATTGAGCGATTTAAAACGGCCCAGGAGGTCGTTCATTATGTTCAAAACCCCCTAAACAACACGGGATTTGAGACCAGGCCATCGGGTGAAGCCTTAGTTCCGGTCGCAATTTCAATGGAAGATTTTTGTGCATCAAATTATCCTGAATTTAGGGAATATATCCACAGTTTTGCCGAAACGCCGATGTCTCTGCCGGAGACAACCACCCCGTTGAATGGCCGTTTGGTCAGTGCGCCACTTCTTTGGCACATGCGCGTTGTAATGGCAGTTTCTAGACTTTGCAGGCCGCGCACTATACTGGAAATCGGGGGGGGGGTATGGCGCCCCGGCGCGCGTATGGATGACCAATAAACTGCACTGCCCCGACTATTACATTAATGTTGATTTTCCCGAATCTCTATTTTTTGCCGAAGTCTATTTAAAATTGACGATACCTGAGCGTGATGTCCTGTATATTCATGGAGATACTGCAATCATAGGACATGATAAGGGCATCGCTCTTTGTCCTATCGCAAATTATCACAATATACTTTCCCATAAAGTGGATCTGACAATCAATACAGGATCCATGCAAGAAATGAGCGACGAATATGTTGCGTATTATATGGATGCCATCCAAAAAGCAAACTGTGACCATTTTTTCTCATTCAATTATTTTAATCAACGTATTGAGAGGCAATTGGAAGGTATGAATTGTGCAGCTCCCGTAATGGGTAAGGATTGGTCTTGCACATTCAGGGCTTATCATCATGCCGATATGGAACGAGGCGGTATGGCGGAAATTTTTTATTCTCGCACATGCAAGCCGGAAGAGTTGCTAACGCGCGCAGAGGCTGCTGTCAGACGACCGTCGCCTTCCAACGGATTGGAGTTTCTCGAGCTTTTTGACGATGTGAGAGGAGTTGACCGCGCCGACTTGTTAATCGAGGCGGCGGCCAGTGCAGTGTTGGGTATGCCGTATATCCCACGAGAAGCGCTCTGGCTCGCGCGAAAGGTACAGCCAACCTCGTACGCCGAAAGGGCTTTCCTTTACTTGCTTGAGAAACAGGCTGCGGGCGTTGATGTTTCAAGAACTCAGGACGGGTCAGTTCGCGGCCACGTAGACGGCGGGGTTGTATTCGCCGATGGACTAAGTTACCCGATCGCACAGCAAACTGGTGGGATGCTTGAAGGTTGTATGGAAATGCTTGGCGCTGTTCAGCTTGTCGGCTGGGCGGGGGATCTTGCCAGAAACTTGCCAGTGGAGGCCATTGTGGCTTCGGTAAATGGAAAACTTATCAGTAAGGCTGTCCCGATTGGCAGGCGTGAAGACATCGAAGCCGGATATGGAAACGGGGTGCAGCCGGCGAAATTCAGGATCAAGGTTCCTCTCCCCGGCGAACCGGGGCAGGGAATTCCGGAGGTCTGCGTTTTCGGCCTTACCAGCGATCATAAAGCGGTGCCGCTATCAGCTTCGGGATTGCCGGCCGGAACCATTGCCCATATAGTAACGGGAATTTCGTCAAAACGTAAGATTTATAGTTTTTTAGGTCAGGGTTAGGCCAGAGCCCTTCGCGAAAATATGTAAAAATGGTTAGTCGCAATACACAGCGGAATCAATAAGGTTTGGGTGACGTTGCAGGATCTTTTGCCTGGTAGCCGCCGCAAAAGGCATCACTACCTTACCATGTTTCGCCACATCCCTAGGCGCAATAATGTCTTTGTCATATAATTTCTTTCCCTGCTTTAATGGATCGTCGTCTACATAGAAAGCAATATTATCAGGGAATGCACCGGTGAGCCATGCCCCGGCGATGGTGGTGCCGTACACGCCAAATTCGCTTAAGCGCTGAGCGCCGATATGCTCTATCAGATGCGCCAGATAATCAACGTGCTTATCAAGGGTTTTTGCAAGATTTATAGGATTTATTTTTTTATTTTCCAGCGGCTTAATATTTTCTCCCGCGTTGGGGCGGGCGATGGCGGTCAGTTCCTTATCCATACATTGAAAAACAACGCAGTTCTTTACGTGGCGGTTGAGGCATTCTCTCAGCGTATCTTGAGAAAAATGTGCGGCATGATCGGCGATGGCGATATCAAAAGGGGACGTGTCGATATCCGGTACTTGCAGCAGAATTTTAGCATCCGATTTTTTTATGCTCTCTAATTCACGAAAGAATCCATCGTAATCATAGAGATGCTCAAAACAATGGATCGAGGTAATCAGGTCAAATGGTTGATTAATAGTGGGATGTTCCGCGGTATAGAGTTTTTCAAAATTAGGGATTCTTTCCAGGTATTTCAGGTTATTGTCGTTGATTTCCTTGCCATATAAATGCGCATGGGGAAATTTTTCCGCAAACGCTTTCAGGAATCCGCCGGTCCCGCAGCCGATATCGATCACGGTGCCCGCAAAATCCGTGGGAAACTCCGCTTGCAGAATATCGACAATTTTTTCGGCTCTGGTGACGCCACCCGCACTAAATAATATTTGGTCCAGCCCGCCGGTAAGTTCATACATGTGATAATCGCCGTATATGCCCCCAATCTCCTTTTTCCAACGCTCATCCACGGGCTTTTGAACAAGCCCGCACTGCAGGCAAACACCGATTCTTCCGCCAGCGGGAAAGGGTGCGCTGTCCGAGGTGACGCGGGGCAAGGTGCCGAATGTTTTGTTTTCGTAGAAATCGTTCGATTTGCAGGAGAGGCAGCTATGCATAACTCCCCCTACGCCAGTTTTTGAAAGTAGTCAAAAATAATATCTTTTGAGAATGGCGGAATATAGCCCGTAGCCTTCCCAGCGTCCGTGCAGTCGAGTATATCTTGCCGGAAGAAAAATGGATTATGTTCCTGGGCGCTCTTTTTCTCTATCAATGCCTCATCCAATCCAAAATGCGCGCACAATTCCCTGGCGATGTCGAGGTAAGAAATGCGATCCTGAGCGGAAAAATTATAACAACCTGAATGCCCATCCTGGATTAGCCGCAGGATTTGCCCGGAGAGCATAGCGGCAGTGATAGGAGATATAAAATAATCGAAGAAAGGAGTGATGGTGTGTCCCTCGCTCAGCTTCTGCTTCCATTCTTTGATTGATGTCGTGCTTTCGATGATTCTCGACGGACGAATGATCAGAAAATTATCATGCCCTGAATGCAGGATAATGTCTTCTGCGCATTGCTTATGAAGCGCATAATTATAAGGTTTTTTGCCTTTAAAATCATACAGCGCAATGGGAGAACTAAGGTAAATAAATTTCTGCCGGGGGGAGAGATTTTTCAGGATTTCTTTTGGCAGATCTGCATTCAAATACAGGGATTTTTCCGGAGACGCTTCGCATTCCGCAAACTTTGAAACGCCGATACAATAAATGATAATATCCGATTTTCTCATGAACTCCTGAAGAGAAGAAAGCGCGTAGCTTACCGTTACTAAAGGCGGAGTGCTTTGGCTAGTGAGGCCAATACATTCCGTACATGTAGGCAACAGCGTGTGGTATAAGGAATTGCCTATAATGCCGTTGGCCCCGATGATGGCAGCTTTCATATTTACACCTTTAGCCACTGCCGCGCGCGCGCGCGCAAGCTCGAAGGCATCCATCGCCCCGCCATGCGCAGCGGCTTATAGGTCAGCAGCCGCCAGGCCAGCAGCGGCGTCAGGTAATCGCGCAGATCCGGTTCGCGCCATAACAACCCAAGCGCTTGGAAATCATAGGTCGGCAGCAACGCGCAGCGGCGGAAGAATGCGTATTCGGCGGGGTAATCTTTCCTCAGTGTGCGGATAAACGCTTCGATCACGGGGCGTTGTTTTTTCCAGTCATTGCACGCATCGGAATACTGATTGCCTCCCTGGCGGACATGCACGAATTCATGCGGGACGACGCCAAAAGGGTGGCGGCAGGCAATCACCAGATATAAAAACCAGTCGGCGTGCCACTCAAGAGCTTGTATCAGTTGTCCAGCGGCAATGACGGCATCGCGCCTGACAACGTTGGCCCCTATGTTAAAAGTGAAAGCGCGTTTTTTCGAAATCGCTTCTATGTTTTGCCCGGAATAACAGGCCATTTTTTGCGCAAAAGGCAATATCAAGCGATGCTGCGTTCCCGTGGTGACATTATGGATGCGGGTGTTACCCGAAATCATGCCGAGATCCGGATATTGCCTTAGCATTTCGTGACACCATTCCACCAGATGCCGGTCGTAATGATCGTCTGCCGATAGATAACATATAAAATCCCCGGTCGCTTCTTTCACGCCCAGATTGCTTGATCGAATGACGCCCATGTTTTGCGCATTGCGGATCAATCGCGCGCAGGGGATATTGCGGATGCGCGCTTCTATCAGCGTCACGCTGTTATCGGTAGAGGCGTCATCGATCACGATGATTTCATCAAACGGCGCCGTCTGCCCAATCGCCGCGTCCAGCGTATTCAGAATATATCCACTATGGTTATAATTGGGGATAATAGCGGAAAATGTGGCGGATGGTTTTGACATAAGTGTTTTGTTTTCATCAAATGTACCAAAACTATATCACGTATTCAGATCGCGTTGACAAGCAAGCAATAGGGCGATAGTCAATGGTCGCATAACTTCTAGGATCGTCGTGATGGCTACTTCCCCCTCTCATATAGGGCATTTTTTTCAGGCTGCCGGTCAAGTGTGCCAGAATCTGGATAAGGCGAAGATCGAACGGCTGGCCAAACAGCTGTCTATGGTAAAGAAAAATAACGGCAGGTTATTCATCCTGGGTGTCGGCGGCAGCGCCGGGAATGCCGGTCATGCGGTGAATGATTTCAGGAAGCTCTGCGGCATAGAAGCCTATGCGCCGTCGGATAATGTGTCGGAGCTGACCGCCCGCGCCAACGATGAGGGCTGGGCCACTATCTTCAGCGGCTGGCTTAAGGTGAGCCGTTTTGGCAAAAAAGACGCGCTTTTGATATTTTCGGTGGGCGGCGGCAATGAAGCGCGCAATATCAGCACCAACCTCATTGAGGCCATTAAACTGGCAAAAAAAGTCGGGGCCAAAGTGTTCGGGATATTGGGCAGGGACGATGGCTACACGGCCAAGCACGCCGATATTGCGATTTGCATCCCCATTATCGACGAACGCTGGGTCACGCCTATTTCCGAGGCATTTCAGGCGGTCATTTGGCACGCTCTCGTCTCCCATCCCCTCCTGCAAACGCATAAAACAAAATGGTAGCTTGCATGGAATCCGTGGCCAGATCTAAGAAAGGCGATATTCGCTCACGCGAAGTGAATCTGCTGTCCTCCTTGCCTAAACCCAAACGCAATATCCAAAAGCGTTTGGATGCCAAAGACCCGGAAATCATTAAAATCGCCCGGCAATTCGGCCAGATGTATTGGGATGGCCCGCGGGAATATGGCTATGGCGGCTATAAATACGATGGCAGGTGGAAACCGGTCGCGCACGACATCATTGCATTTTTTGAATTAAAAGAAGGCACCAAGATACTGGATATCGGCTGCGGCAAAGGCTTTCTGCTGCATGATTTGGTAGTTGAGGGTAAGGCCATGGGCAAGAATTTCAATGTGTGCGGGATGGATATTTCCGCCTATGCCATCGAGCATAGCCTGCCTGAAATCAAAGACCGGCTGAGACTAGGCGATGCCAGGGAAAAACTCCCGTTTGAAGACAAATCGTTCGATCTAGTGCTGTCGATCAATACGCTGCATAATCTCACGCGCCCCTTGCTGGCGAAAGCTCTAAGCGAGATAGAACGGGTGTCATGCGGCGACAGTTATATCGTGGTCGATAGTTACCATACGCCCGAGCAGAAAGAAATTTTTGAAAGCTGGGTGCTGACGGCGGAGTTTTATGGCTATCCGGACGAATGGCTTGCTTTGTTTAAAGAGGCTGGATACAAGGGCTTTTACAGTTGGACCATCATAGAGTAGGTGCACAATGGGAAAGAAATACTGCGTATTGGGCGGTGGCGGCAGCTTCGGCATCCATACGGCGAAATATCTGCTGGATCATGCTTCGCCCGAGAAAGTGATAGGCATCGGCCGCAACCCGTTACGGGAAGGGTGCTTCTCTATTGGCATCGATGAGTACAAAAAATTCGAGTACCATGCGCGCCATATCACCTATGAAATGGATCTCCTGCTCGAGATATTGGACAAAGAAAAACCGGAGATCATCATCAATTTTGCGGCGCAGGGCGAATGCGCGGTATCGTGGAAAAACTCCTGGCGGTTTTTTGAAACCAACTCGATGGCGCTGGCCAAGTTAGCCGAAGAATTGCAAAAAAGAGACTGGCTGAAACAGTTTATCCAGATCGGCACGTCCGAGATGTATGGCGCGGTCACCAAGCCTTCCAAGGAAGACGATCCGATTATACCCTCGAGTCCCTATGCGGCCTCCAAAGTGGCATTCGATATGTATTTGGTCTCCGTGCATAAATTCTTGAAATTCCCTATGAATATCATCCGGCCCTCCAACGCCTACTGCCCGGGCCAATTGCTGCATAGAATCATCCCGAAAACCATCTGGTGCGCGCTGACCAAAACCAAGCTCCCATTGCATGGCGGCGGCAGGGCGGAAAAATCATATATCCATGCGCGCGACCTGGCGCGGGCGATTTACCTGGTGTCCGAAGGCGATACGCTCGGAGAAATCTATAATGTCGGGCCCAAAGAACCCACGGCGATTGTTGATGTGGTCAAAAAGACGTGCAGCGCCTTAAACGTCGCTTTTGACGATTTGGTCGAGGTTACGGGCGACCGGCTCGGGCAGGATTCCCGCTATTGGCTGGACTCTTCCAAAATCTTCGAGAAGTTCGGCTGGAAGCAGGAGATTGGCTGGGAAGAGGGCTTAAAAGAAATGGTCGAGTGGGGCAACACCTATAAGGACCAGATCATTCATCATTCTACAGATTATGTGATGCGAGGCTAGGCTTGTGCTGACATTCGCATCATACGTTGCTGCAAACGCAGTTTTCTCCGCTTCCGGTGCTCACGTACAAGCGTACGCTGCGCTCCGGTTCTCGAAAACCACGTTTTCGCCGGCGGTCTGATGCGAATGTCAGCACAACCTAAATTGAGTGATAACTCCGTATCCCGCTGCAACGCTTACCGGAAAAAAATTCTGGAGCTGTCCAGAACCGTTTCCGCGTTGCATGTAGCGCCCGCTTTTTCCTGCATCGAAATCGTTGATGTCATTTATAACCAATGGCTGTCGAAAAAGCCCGGTCTGGCTAACCATCGCGACGTTTTCCTCATGTCCAAGGGGCATGGCTGCCTGATTCAATATATTATTTTGCACGAAAAAGGCCTCCTCTCCGATGACGATATTAAAAACTATTGCAAGCCAGGAGGCCGCCTGGGCGCGCATCCCGACTACGGCACGTCGGGCATCGAGGCCAGCACGGGATCGCTCGGCCATGGATTGGGGATGGCCGTCGGCCGGGCGATGGGTAAAAAACTCCAAAATACCCCCGGAGAAGTGTTTTGCCTGATTTCCGACGGCGAATTGCAGGAGGGCTCGACGTGGGAAGCCATCATGATGGGCGCCAACAAAAAGCTGAAAAATCTTACCGTGTTTGTCGATAACAACGATTTCAGCGGGCTGGAGCGGATGAGCGAGGCTCACCCGGCGTTTTATCCCCTGGCGGATAAATTCAAGGCGTTCGGCTGGGATACGTACGAGATCGACGGGCACGACGCCATGGCCATCCATCAGTCCATCGCGCTGGCGCACGATGCTCCCAAAGTCATCATTTGCAAGACGGTCAAAGGCAAAGGCGTATCCTATATGGAGCATGAGCCGATATGGCATTACCGTTCCCCGAACGACAAAGAATACGCGATAGCGATGCAGGAGCTGGCGTGCCATGAGAAATAAATTCGCCGATGTTTTTTTTGAGGAATCCAAAAGGAATGACAAGCTGGTGCTTGTGGTGGCGGATATTTCTCCGGCGGGATCGGTGGCGAAATTCAGGGAGGCTTATCCGGACCGTTTTATCAATACCGGCGTGGCCGAACAAATCATGATCGGCATGACCGCCGGGCTGGCGCAGGAAGGCATGCGGCCGGTGGCCTATACCATCGCCACCTTCACGCTGTACCGCCCCTTCGAGTTTGTGAGGGACGATATCTGTTACCAGAATCTGCCGGTGACGATGGTCGGCGTCGGCGGCGGCGTCAATTACTCCACACTCGGGGCGACGCATCACGCGCAGGAGGATATTTCCATCGCCACTTCCATCCCCAATATGTCCGTCATCGCGCCCAGCGACCCGTTGGAAGTCGACGCGGCGACGCGGTGGTGCCTGGGAACCTCGAATGGCCCTGTCTATTTAAGGCTGGGCAAAGCCGGCGAGCCGACCTTTACCGCCTCGGCGGAAGAGCCCTGGACGTATGGAAAAATTCGTTTGGTCAAAAAAGGCAGCAAGACAGCGTTTTTAACCTATGGCGGTATTTCTAAAATCGCTTTTCAACTGGTAGCAGAGAAAAAATATCAGGATGCATCCGTCTACAGCGTGTCTACGATAAAGCCGTTGGATGTAGAAAGGCTGCGGTGGATCTTAACGCATTACGACGAGGTGGTGGTCATCGAAGAAACCTCCGGCACCGGAACGCTGGGCAATCAAATAAAGCGGCTGGCATTCGATCACGGCGCGCACGCAACCATCCGCCATTTCCATTTACAAGACGAATTTATTCATATCTACGGCTCGCACGATGACGTGTTGAACGCGCATGGCCTGTCGTTTGAAAAAATAAAAAGCACTTTAGCGGCGTGATCTGCCTAAGATCCACTCTATAGCGGCTATTAATGAGCTGCAGGTGAAATCCGGATGAAAAGCCGGCGCTTCTTCCTTGTACCCATAATCCAGAAACACCGTAGCACAGTCTGCCGATTGTCCTGCCAGGATGTC
>Ga0207070_1022_pt1 | contig 35558 bp, 32 predicted proteins | sample Alteio_BWMinHeat_92_FD_153591 | JGI IMG/M metagenome (GOLD analysis project Ga0207070, IMG submission 153591) | Enriched cells from forest soil in Barre Woods Harvard Forest LTER site, Petersham, Massachusetts, United States -... | ecosystem: Environmental > Terrestrial > Soil > Temperate forest >...
CTTCGTGGTAAATTTGGTCGTATCAAAACGCGTGATCTTGGTGACGCCGCTGCGTCCTTCCATGAGACCTTTCCAAAAGGCTTCTTTGCCGATCCCATTGGGAGCAATCGCTCCTAATCCTGTCACGACGACTCGTCTCTCATCCATACCGGCCTCCATGTGTTTCACTAAAATCCCCTCACCCCGGGTGGGGTGAGGGGATAGATTCCTTAGCGGACCCGCTTAAATACCAACGTGCTGTGCTTGCCCATAAAGCAATAAGAATTCTGGACGACCACGTCGAGCGGATCCGGTTGAGGCTGGGGTCCGGCTAAACGCGCCTGCAAAGAAGGGTTCACGGTCGATGAAGCGCGATGAGGCGGAATGATTTGGCGCTGCAACGCTAAAGCGGACACCACGCCCTGAATGCCTCCGGAAGCCCCTAGCGTGTTGCCGATCAAAGAACTTATGGCGCTCAGACGCGCGTGAGGAGCGGTTTCCATCAAAACGTCGCTCACACAGCGAGACTCCATCCCGTCGTAATCCAAAAGCGATAAGCCTTGCGCGTTCACGAAATTCACTTCCTGCGACGTCACGTGAGCTCTTTTTAAGGCTTCCCGCATCGACCGGACCAATCCGTACCCATTGGGTTCAGGGGCCAGCGGATGAAAAGCGCTGTTGCTATTAAAATAACCTCCCACCTCGGCATAGATCGTGGCTCCGCGGGCGCGAGCATGTTCATATTCTTCAAGAACAAGCATCCCGGCACCTTCCCCTAAAACCATTCCGCTCGCCGTGCGATCGAAGGGCCGGGAAGCCGTTTCAGGAGTTTCATTGTGTGTGGTAGTCAGCCATCCGTCTTTGGCCATGGACCCGAGAAGCAGAGGAACCAGCGGCGCCTCTGTGCCGCCGGCAAACATAATGTCCGCGCGGCCGCTTTGGATCATTTGATAGGAGGCGCCAATGGCATCGTTTCCGGAAGTGTTTCCATTGCAGAAGGTCAAGACCGGTCCTTTGATCTTGAGACGGATCGACAGAACACCATTGGCTCCGCAGGGAAAAAATGAAATGGCGAAATAGGGACTTCCCCAGCGGGGGCCCCGTTCCCAGATGACTTCGCTTTCATTTTGCGTGCTTTCAATCCCGCACACGGCGTTTCCCATGGCGCTACCAATACGCTCGCAGTCTTCTTCTTTGAGGTTCAGTCCGGCGTCTTCCAGCGCAAAAAGACTGGCGACAATCGCATACAGATGGCCGCGGTCCATGCGTTTGATTTCGCAAGCCTCAAAATAATCCAGAGGATCAAACCCCACAATTTCACCGGCAATCCGGCATGACAAGGGGGAGGGGTCGAAGCGCCGAATGGATCGGACCCCTGAGAGCCCACTGATTAGCGCCTGCCAGAACGCTTCCTTTCCTAACCCATTCGGCGCTACGACCCCGACTCCTGTGACGACAACGCGTTTAGCCATGACGGACTCCTCGTTTGATGTTTGAAAAACCGGATAGATGAGGCCAGAAAGCGCCGACCTCTCGCTGGTACTGTTTGTAGCTTTCTCCCAGGACCTCAAGAAGCGTTCGCTCTTCCAATGTTTTGCGAATGAGAATTAACGGAAGATAAAAACCAAGACCCACCCACAGAAGGGAGAGGTAGGCGTTAAAAACGAGCCCAAGACCGAGGATTTCTAAACCCATGCAGGCCAGAAGCGGATGACGCATATGTCGATAAAGACCTTCCCGGACGACACGATGTCCTTGACGGATCTCAATGTCCGGACTGAAAAATCGTCCCAGATCTCTCATCGCCAACTCACGCAGGGACAACGCGCCGGCGTATAGAAAAAGTCCGAGACCACTCACGCCCCAGGAGAAGCGATGACCGTGTCCCAGACCTTCATGGCTGCAGAACGCGATATAGATCAAATAGGTCATGGTCATGATCCAGAAGATGGGACGCGCCGTGACTCGTCCTGTGTCGCGGGATTTAGAGTTGCGAATCACAAAGACCAGACGCGCCATGCGAAAACCAAGACCGATAACCACGAACGCCAGGAGAAAGGTGCGTGACGTCATAAAGGCACCCTGGCCTCGGCCGCCATTTTGATGGATTCTAAGACGATGCGCGCGGTGCGTTCGATGGCGGGTTTGGCAATGACGAGTTCCATCCACCATTTTTTCCACCACGGTTTAATGGAGACTTCGTGAACAATGCGTAGTTCCGTGGCCGCTCCCTTCGGTTCCAGATCCCACAACACGCGCATACCTTCAAAAGGCCCTTCCAGCTGTCGGAAATGAAGGGCACGTTCTTGTTCAAAGTGGACTTGGGATTTCCATCGTCGCAAGGTCCCATTGATGATGGCTTCCCGCTGCAGGACGCAGTCGTTTCCTATATGCTCGACGATGCGGCTTTCTCGGTACCCGGGCAAAAGAGCCGCATGGCTTTCCACATCACTGAGCATGGCGTACAAGCGAGTCGACGGACAGTTGATGACAATGGCATCTTCTAATCGCATACGTCCTCCTTTTCAATCAGCGCGACGGCCCGGATCCATCCCGCACTTGCGCGTTCGACTTTAATAGGGAAACAGGACACCCAGAAACCGTACGGGACCGGGATCTTGTCGAAGTTGGCCATTTTTTCCATGTGGCAGTATTCCCGTTCGCGTCCGACCATATGAGCCGGTAACAGAGTGGCGCGATCGCCGGTGCGCCAATAATCGCTGAGCATGACATCCGCCGGCCGGTCAAAACCCCAGCTATCGATGCCGATGGTTTTGATGCCTTGGTCTAAAAGCCAAAGCGTCGCTTCACGCCCCATGCCGGCATGCGCGGTAAAATAATCCTTCTTCGTGAAATGTTTGTCGGCTCCGGTCATGAGGAGAACAATATCTCTCGGCTGGAGTGCATACCCGATGCGTTCCAGGGCCAGAGCAAGATCGGCAGAGGTGATCAATTCTCCCGCTTTTTTAAAACGGAGATCCAAGACAACGCCTGGGCCGAAGCACCAGTCGAGCGGAACTTGATCAATTGTTTTTGCAGGAAGGTTCTCACACAAAGGTCCGAAATGCCAGGGAGCGTCCATGTGGGTCCCGGCGTGGGTATCGAGATGAAGGTTTTCATTGGCCAACCCTAGACCGCTTTGGAAAGCGTCTTCGGTAATCACGGCTTGGGAACGTTCGGAGGCGGGCAAAGAGTCGCGAAGGAGACGCGTGGTAATGGTCGCTAACTCCGTCGCCGCCTGGTGATGATCGACATACTCAATCTGAGGTGGACCCGGTTCAGCGGTACTCGGTGAGATGGGTACGCTTAAATCAATCAGCTGTAAGTTATGAAGTGCCCGTAGACCCCGGCCCATGAAAGGCCTCCTCTAGGGACTTCGTCAGAGGTCACTGCTATTGGAAAGGAAGCTACGTGTTACTGACCTGGCAGGTCACGCTCATTTCTGAACGCGACCACTCTACCTTAAGGTTTAAAAACTTGTCAAGAAATATTTTGTAATTTTTAACATTATTTACTCCCACAAGACTTTCTAGAGGAGGGTTACAAGCGGAGGTTGACAGCGTTTGGGGCAGCGTAAACGTGCTTTCCATCGTCGACGAAGAGCCCAAGGCGGATAACAACGCAAGGTAAGATTTTTACAGATGCACTTAAAAAAAAGGGGTTGCGAGGCGTTGGCCCAGGCCATGGCCTTTTCTCGGATTTCCGCGGGCACGCCCGATTCCGATTCCCATTCGATGGGAAGAATCCGCTGCTCTTCGGTCGCGCCGTCCCGACGTTTCTCGAGAGCGGCCAATACATCTTTAGCCTCCAGAGGAAGTAGGTAATAACCTGTTTTCCATACGGGGCTCTCTCGAACTTCCCTTGGATCGGTTAAAAATAGGAGGTAGCGTCCGGCCGCACCAAAATCTTTCTCAAAAAATTTTGGCGGCCCTTCAGATACAAAATCAGAGGGTTTTAAATTTAATTTCTGGCTGCATTCCTTTAAAGAGAGCGGAATGGATTCCGCCTCCGGCTCCGCGCCGTAATGACCTGATAATAATTTACCCATATACCACTTGAAAACTCATTTGCTTACCTCTATACCTAGGCTATGGAGTCCGGCGCGCATCTATCGGATCTTCTCAAACTGTCTTCCCGTACGAGCACGTTCATTTCCGTGGATGTCGTCGGTTCCACCCAAATCAAAACGGGACAGAACGAGCAGGACATTATCTACACTTTTTTAGCTTACCACAAATTGGTGAGTGATCTGGCTTACGCGCATCACGGCGAAGTTACGAACATCACCGGAGACGGTATGATGTGCCGATTCCAGCGCCCTGAAGACGCGGCCCGGCTCGCCATCGATTTGCTGGCTCAGCTTGCCTCCTTTAATAAGAAGCAAAATCATTTGACCCAACCCTTCCCGCTGCGCATCGGCGTGCATACGGGCGAGGTGTTTGAAAGCGAGTCGTTGACATCGGGGCAGCTCATTTCCAAAACACTCGACATTACCGCCAAACTGCAGCAAAGCGCCGAAGCCAACCACGCGCGATTCTCTGAAGCGACTGTCTCGCTTTTAGGGGAACAGGCAAAACAACTTCAACGCGTCGGCTGGAACGCTGCGCTCGGAACGAATGTCTTCGATTATGCCGCGGAAGGATCCACGGCTTCTGGCAAGACACAAAAACTTCCCGAACCGGCAAGGGTTTTAATCATCGAGCCTGACCTGACCGAAATTTCAAAACTTAAAAAAACACTTTTTGGAAACCGCTTCGACGCCTTCACCGTTTTCAATCAAGCTCAAGCCGGTCTCGCTATCGGCGCCTGGGAGCCGCACCTGATCCTTCTCAGCCTGGATCTGGCCTGGAAAACAGGATGGGAATTTCTAACGCGGCTGAGAGCCGACTCGGCGATGTCGCATGTCCCCATCGTGGCGCTCTCGCATGAAACCACCGGCGAGATTATTCAGAAGTCCTTTACCATTGGAGCCAACGGGTTTTTGAGAAAGCCGATGGACGAACAGCAGATTTTAAAGCGTGTCGAAATGGTTCTGCGCGAGTTCTACCTCTAAAAAAACCAAGAGAGCCACGACGGTTTGGCGCCTAAGCGCTTGAGTGACGAGGTACTGGCCGCACGCACGAGCGCATCATGCCTGCGCCACGTCTTCCTTAAAACCGAAACCCCTTCACGATCTCCTGTTTCACCTAAAGCACAGGCGGCCTGGAAAGCCACCTCGCGATTGGGATGGCCGGCCAATTTGCTGAGCACGGGGGTAACACGGGTATCCTGGAATGTTCCCAGCACATAGGCGAGAAAGCTTTGGATCACAGGATGCGGACGTTCCGCTTCCGAGAGTAAAATGGGAAGCACCTCCGGTTCGTGAAATTGGGCTAGGGCCCACACGGACGCAACACGAAGCTCCTCATCCCCCATCTTGGCCGCTTGCGCCAAAGCGGGAATGGCGCGACGATCGCCGATTTTCCCCAAAGATCTGGCTACGCCTGCCAACCCGGGCTTGGCAAAGTCGCTCAGAATACTGATGAGCGCCTGCACGACCCCAAATCCGTGCTTGGCCATCCGAAGCACCGCCTGATCCTTATGAAAGGAATCCTCGCTCGCCAAATCATTCAGGAGTTGCTCAAAATATTTTTCGCTGATGGGCTCTTGAAGGGCCGCGGTGGTGTCCATTTGGACCGACTTGCCCGCCTCATCCCGATGACAATAGGGACAGACGTTAATGGAGCGAGGAATACTTTTTTGACAGAAGGGACAGGGCTTAAGAATCACCCTTGATTTTTGCCAGGACTTGAGACCGAAGTCAAGGAGTTACTGAGGGGATTCGAGGCCTCGGCGGATCATGCTGACGGCGATGGCGGCCAGAAAAAGGCCGATGACTTGAGACGTCGCACGCAAGCCGTCCTGGCCGATAAGGCGGACGACACGGTGACTGAATTTAAAGGCGAGACCGACCAGGAGCAGATTCGCCATCAATGCCATGAGCGTGAGGCCGTAGCCACGCAGGCTGATTAAGATTAGAAGAGAGGTGAGAACGGCGGGACCTACGATGAGGGGCGTTCCCAGTGGCACCGCGCCCACATGGGCTCCGGAAGCGCTCACGGTGCGCTCCCCCCGAACAATTTCTACAACCGCAAAAACCAAAAGCAGGATACCGCCGGCGATTTTGAAATCCGCCGCGGAAATTCCCAGGACTTTAAAAATGAACTGCCCGGCCAAGATGAAGGCGATACTGATGAGAAATGCGGTGGCCAGCGCCTGCCATCGGACATCCTGTTTTTCTTGAGGCGTAAGATCCTTGGTCAGGGTTAAATAAACGGGGACAAGACCGCCAATATCCATCGCGACAAAGATGGGGATAAAGCTGTAAGCAAAATCTTTCAGCATTATTTAGTGGACGTTTTTTTCGGAAGAATCGAGGAAAGAGTATCCCCTAGCGATTCAGGACTGGTGGCGACACGGATTCCGGCATTTTCCAAATTGTTCATTTTTTCAGCGGCCGTCCCGCTCGATCCTTCAATAATCGCGCCGGCATGTCCCATGCGACGCCCGGGAGGCGCCGTCTGGCCCGCGATGAACGCCGCCATGGGCTTCGACATATTTTTCTTAAAGTAATCCGCTGCTTCATCTTCCTGACGTCCGCCAATTTCACCCAAAATAAGAACCGCTTCGGTTTGGGGATCCTTCTCAAAAAGAGCCAAGAGATCAACAAAACTGGAGCCATTGATAGGATCGCCGCCGATACCGATCACGGTCGATTGGCCAATGCCGAGTTGGGTCAGCTGCCAGACCGCTTCATAGGTGAGTGTGCCGGAGCGCGAAATCACACCCACCGACCCCGACTTATGGATATACCCAGGCATAATGCCGATTTTGCATTCTCCGGGAGTAATAAGTCCCGGCCCATTCGGACCAATGAGACGTCCCGTCCATCCGGAAGAAGCGAGCTTGGCTTTGGCGCGAGCCATATCCAACACGGGAATACCCTCGGTGATTGCGACAATAAGCGCGATGCCGGCATCGGCCGCTTCTAAAATGGCATCCGCGGCAAACGGCGCGGGAACGAAAATCATCGTCGCATTCGCTCCGGTCGCCTTCACCGCACGCTCCACAGTATCAAACACGGGGATTTGATCCACCAGGGTTCCGCCTTTCCCCGGCGTCACCCCACCCACGACCTGCGTGCCATAATCCCGGCAGCCGCGTGCATGAAACATCCCGGCCGACCCCGTGATGCCTTGGACAATAAGGCGCGTCTCTTTATTCACCAGAATGCTCATCGGGTAGCCGCCACAATTATTTCCGCCGCATCCGTAAGCCCTACCACGGCGCTCAGCTTTAAACCGGACTCTTTCAAAATGCGTCTCCCCTCTTCGACGTTGGTTCCTTCTAAACGCACCACCAAAGGAATTTTCATGCCCACACCTTTAGCCGCCGCCACAATACCGTTGGCGATCACGTCGCATTTCATAATGCCGCCAAAAATATTGACGAGAATTCCTTTCACTTTTTTATCGGAGAGAATGATGCGGAAGGCCTCCGTCACCTGTTGCGTATTCGCACCGCCACCCACATCCAAGAAATTGGCTGGCTCGCCACCATGAAATTTAATGAGGTCCATGGTCGCCATGGCTAAACCGGCGCCGTTCACGAGGCATCCGATAGCTCCACTCAAAGCGATATAGTTGACGCCGGCATCCTGAGCCCGCACGTCCAAGGGATTTTCTTCGGAGGGATCTCTCCAGGCCTGCGCTGTGGGATGCCGGAAAAGCGCGCTATCGTCCAAGCTCATTTTGGCATCCATGGCGATAACTTTATCATCGGCGGTCAGGCCAAGCGGGTTAATTTCGAGGAGCGAGGCGTCCCATGCCAAAAACGCTTTTGCCAAGGCGATCGCCACGGCAGAAAAAGCATTGAGCGCCGCTCCTTGGAATCCCATATGCTGCGCGAGCGATCGCGCTTTATAAGGGGCCAGCCCCGTTACGGGATCTACATCTTGATAATAAAGCGCCTCGGGGCGAGTTCTCGCAAGCTCTTCGACATCCATGCCACCTTCCATCGAAGCCATCATGACCGGGCATCCCTTTGAACGATCCATGACGCAAGCCACATAAAGTTCTTTTTTTACCGCCATGGCCTGCTCGATATAAAGCTTTCGAACGATGACGCCGTCCGGGCCTGTTTGGTGGGTGACAAGTGTTTTTCCGAAAAGCGCGGCCACGGCTTTCTCGATCTCTGACGGCGTTTGCGCCTTCAGAATCCCCCCAGCTTTACCGCGGCCTCCGGTATGAACCTGAGATTTGATCACCCAAGGCCCGGTCGGTAGCTTTTTCAGAACAGCGGAAAGATCTTCTTTTTTCAAAAGCGGAATACCCCCAGGAATAGGAATCCCCGCTTCTTGGAGAACGACTTTGGCTTGATATTCGTGAAGTTTCACTAGCGGGTGGCAGCGACAGAGGGGCGTGAAGCCATCGCTTGGTAATGAAGATCCTGCGGACCTGTGTAATGGGACAACGGTCGGATGAGACGATTATTCTTATATTGCTCCATAATATGCGTGCACCACCCGACGACACGACTGATGGCAAAAATAACCGGATACAAATCAGTTCCAATCCCCAAATAACGAAATACGGTGGCCGAGTAAAAATCGAGATTGGGATTAATTTTTTTCTCATTCACCATGATCTTCTCGATGATCTCGGACATTTCATACCACTTTGCCGGTCCCACCTTCTGACTGAGCTCTTTGGATTTCTGCTTTAAAATTGCCGCACGCGGATCGATCGTGGTGTAAACGCGATGGCCGAACCCCATCACTTTTTTCTTAGCCGCCAGCTGCTCGCGAATAAATGCTTCGGCCTTCTCCGATGTCCCGATTTTCTCCAGCATCTCCATCACGCGCTGATTGGCGCCGCCGTGCAGCGGCCCTTTAAGCGTTCCTACCGCACTGGTCACTCCGGAGTACATATCGGATAACGTCGAAACCGTCACGCGCGCGGCGAAGGTAGACGCATTGAGTTCATGGTCGGCCTGAAGAATCAACGCAATGTCCATCGCCCGTCGAGAAAGCTCATCGGGCTTTTTGCCCGTGAGCATATAAAGGAAATTGGCAGCGTGATCTAAGTGGTCATCCGGCGCAACCACCGGCTCATGTCGACGAATGCGTTCGATCGCTGCCGCCATAGTGGCGAACTGCGCTGTCAACCGAATGGTTTTGCGCAAGTTGGCGGGTTCGCTGTTGTCTTCCGACTCCGCATCAAACGTAGCCAGCGCGGAAGCCGCCGTGCGAAGCCAGGCCATCGAATCGGCCTTGGCGGGAATCGATTGAATAATTTTCATAAACTCAGCCGGCACCCCCCGGCTCTGACGAAGGGCTTTTTGGAAATCGGCGAATTGAGATGCGCTCGGCAGATACCCATGAATCAGCAAGTACGCCACTTCTTCGTAATTGGATTTTTCGGCCAACTCATTCACGTTATAGCCACGGTAGCGAAGGATGCCTTTATCTCCGTCGATAAAACAAATGGAGGAGGAGGCGATTACCACATCTTCGAGTCCGGCAAGAGGTTCATTCATGATAAGGTTCTCTTTCTAGCGTTTTCCATTTATAAATCCCAGGAATTCTTCGCGGGTTCGCGCGTCGGATCGAAACACACCGACCATGGCGCTCGTCACTGTGGGGGAATTCTTACTCTGAGCCCCGCGCATTTCCATGCAGAGATGACGTGCTTCCATCACGACCGCCACCCCCAGGGGTTTTATTTTCTTCAAAATGATCTGCGCAATTTGCGAGGTCAAGCGCTCCTGCACCTGCAGGCGCCGGCTGTACGCTTCGACCAACCGCGGAATTTTGCTTAAGCCCACCACCTGACCATCCGGAATGTACGCCACATGGCATTTCCCAAAAAAAGGAAGCAGATGATGCTCGCACAACGAATAAAAATCAATGTCCCTCACCAGCACCATTTCGCTGTAGGGAACGTCAAACAACGCATCGTTGATCAACTTGTCGACGTTAACCCGGTAGCCACTGGTGAGTTCCTGCAGAGACTTCGCCACGCGCTGCGGTGTCTTCACGAGGCCTTCCCGCGAGGGATCTTCTCCCACCGAAACCAAAACCTGATTAATTAAATCGGGGAGTTTCACCGAGTGGAATTATACTTAAAATGACGGCGCGGCTTCAGATCGTGTATTATTTTGGCGTGAAAGTCCTGGAAGTCGCCATGGAAATTGCGCTCCCCCCGGAGCTTTTGGAAGCGTTGTTCAAACGCTTCGGGTTTCGTCCCACCCGTGAAGCCGCCATGTCCACCTCGGTTGGCGGTATCGGCCCGCTTTTGCGCGAGCGCTTGATTGCCCAAGCCGACGAAGGCATCGAGGCGATTGGGGTTACCCTCCTTTATAAGAGCACCTGGATCCAAAGCTGGTTTGATTGGGGACAGCTTCATTTGGAAAAACGCGATGTCGCCCCATACCTGCGGGAATGCCTGAAGGATACCGGTATCGATCTGGCCATTACACTTTTCGACGAAACCATCGCCAAGGCCCACGTATGGGAAGCGGCCTACGGAAAAACGGCCGTGTATTTCCTGGATTGCCCCGCCATCACGCAAGTCGTGTATCCAAGCGACGAAGACGCGCCGCACAAACATCCACAACCCCAAGCCTGGGCGGAGGACATCCGGTACCGTCAAAGCTGGCTCGTGGGCCGGGGAGCTCTCGCTTTGGCGAAAACCTTAAACTTCACTCCGGAACTTATCGTACAGAGCGAAACACCGACGTTCTTTGCTCACCATCGCCTTATTAAGGATGAATTTCAACACGACCCTTTTTTCGCCCGCACGCGATACATTTTTAATGACCATACGCCGATGGAATATGCCCATCCCGTCTGGCCGAAACGCACGCTTGAGATACTCAAGATTGACACCAGCAGCTATGTCCCCCCTCCCGGCGCCGGAGACAAGGGCGAGGTAGACATTACCCGGTTGCTCATCGCCGCGGCCGAAGGCGTTTTCGGAGTTTCTAAAAAACACGGCGACGTGATGCGTGCGATGCCTTCTCTCAAAGACTACGCCGGAAAAATCGAGTCGATCACAAACGGCGTGCACGTCGGGATTTGGCAGGCGCCGGATTATCAAAGTGCAGCCTCTCTCTCGGATGCGGAACTTTTGAATCTCAAAAAAACGAAAAAAGAGCAGCTCCTTGATTGGGTCTGGCGCCATTACGGACTCTGGCATACTTGGAAGGAGCAAGTGGCCGATAAGGGGGTTGTTCTCTGGACCCGTCGCATCACCGGATATAAACGCATCGATCTCTTAGGAGCCCTCTGCAAGGATCCGGCGCTCAAACGCCAATTTCTGGAGACAAACCTTGTCCTTTTGGTGGGCGGACGCATCCACCAGCACGACGACCAGGCTCAAGCCATGATCTATAACCTCCTCGATTCGATCAGCCAAGACCCGTTGTTAAAAGAACGTATTGTCCTCTTAGATAATTTTAACGTGTGGATGGCTCCGCGCCTTTTTCAAGGAGCCGACGCGGCGATCATGCTTGCTGATGATGGAAGGGAAGCCGCCGCGACAGGTTTTATGAAAGCGCAAGTCAACGGTAATCTGGTGATGGCCACGGATGACGGCGCGATCCCGGAATCGGTCATTTTCCAGGGTCGAGAAAAACAAGGCCAGAGAGCCAACGGCTTTGAAGTTCCTTATATTCACGGTCACCCGCGCGCGGATGGACTGCTGCGGGCTTGCAAACAACTTCAACAAGCCCTGCGCGATCCGGCTACACATGCCGCTATGATCCGATCTGCCTTGGCAGCAGAATCCCAGGTTAACGTTTTAAGAACAGTTCAGGAAATGCATCAGTTCTATCAAAAAATCCTATCCAATCCGGTGTTAAAGACTCCCGCGCCACTTTCTTAAAAACAGACCGTCAAATCAGTCTGAATAAGAGTAGGTAAATTTAAAATCCCACCTACATTTTTTAGTTGTAAATACTTATTAAGTATTGTACGTATGAACATGCAAATGATGGGGTCTACGGGATGCAACGAACGCGGCGTGTCCTTGGCGGAATTGTTAATTGCTATTGCGCTAATCGGCATTGGCATTCTTGCATCCGTGGAAACATTTAAAACAATATCCAAATCCAGCCAGGATTCCAAAGCGAGAACAATCGCCACAAATATCGCACAGGAAAAGATGCAGATTATCATGCAGAAACCGTACTACGAGGTTCTTGTCACCACCGCCCCTGCGCTCCGAACGGACGTAACTCCGAATGTTTCCTATGACACCTCTTACTATTATCCTGAAACCTTGACGGAAGGAGGTATCACTTTTACCCGCCTCACGTTTATTCAAGTCGTTCAAGAAACAGGAGGAGTCATCCACATTCTACCTGCCACCACCCCGGACACGGGCATGCGTCAAATTACCGTGACGACGGTTTGGCCTTCCATCTCCGGCATGAAATCGCTGAGCATTCAAACCGTCCTTAATAACCCCAACACCGTCATGGCCAATGTGATTTTAAAAGGGGTCGTGAAGGATGCCAATACATCCGTCGGGATCCCGAGCGCACTCGTGAACGCCGCTGAAAACGTGGGATGGAGAGGCAATACAGATGCCTCGGGCAATTACTCCATCCACTTGGTGCTAGGAAATTTTGATTTTCAAGCCAGTGCCACGGGCTATTACACGCAGATCATCAACAAATCCATCGGAGGCGGTGGAGGCACTCTGAATTTTTCTCTATCCCCAATCAGTTCGGGGACGATACAAGGCACCGTTTGGATTGCCACGCATCCGGTCATTAGCCAAGTGGTTGCTAGCACGGGTCCCGGAGGCAATATTGATTACATCGAGCTCTACAATCCCACGACATCGTCGATCAATATGGGGACAAACCCAACCAATACGAACGCCACCATCTGGGTCGTTCCGTTTGATGCCGCCGGCAACGTCCAATCGAAACCTCAATTGGTTTATATCAGCACGTTCATTCCCCCCGATGGATTTTATCTGATTTCCAATACGGGGGATGGAACGGGAACTGGGACCACGTGTGATGCCTTCACCATCAGTGGAACAGCTGTGAATCCGGATGCCTGTTGGCGCTATATAGGAGGCACGGCACCCAATTACAACCATGCCCTGCAATGCAACCCGCTTTCCGGCGGAGGAGGCGGATGCTCAAGTCCCGGCCTAAACGCTGGAGGAGTTGGCATAGGAACAAACGGCGGACTCGTCTGGACGGGTTTGGCCAATGCGACAAAAATTGACGCCATCGCCTGGAGAGGGAACGGAGCCACGCCCGCCTCCTTTGAAACCACACCCCTGACACCTATCGGTGGGATTGCGTCGGGCCTTGCCCTCAATGAAGGTTTTGTGCGACGACTGGACACGACGACCGCCTCGAGCACCTCTTTCGGAAACGCTTATGATACCGATAATAACTTCACGGATTTCATAGACAACCCAGCGCCGCCGTTTGCTCCCCGAACAACAGCCACTTCACGCATTCCGAAAGCGGGGACACCAATTATTGGCGCCATCGCTTCCGTCACCGATGGCATTTCAGTGCCATCCTCCTCCACTCTTAATGGGAGTGTGGGCAACTACGCGAACCCTCCCTACGCGCAGTTTACGGTTCCAGGCGTCGCCACGGGGACATGGATTGTCTTCGTCGACAGCGGCGCTTACACATCGGAAATTGATACAGTTTCCGTAGTGAGCAATGCCAAGACCTCCGTCTCCACCGTCTTTTCAAGAACCGGAGTGGCAGGAATGATCAGTGGGACGGTTTCCAACGCATTGAATGCTCCCCTGACCAGCATTATCGTTACGGCAGGCAGCTATTCCACAACCACCGGATCCAATGGAAATTATTTCTTGCGTGTCTCTACGGGGACCTACAATGTAATCGCCAATCCCGGCAATGCCAATATTTTATACGCGGTCGGGATCGACCCCCCGCTCACACTTGGCATCGGAGATGTGACGGAAAATGTGAACTTTCAACTTCCCCAGGGAGGCAAAATCACCGGCTGGGTGACTCGCGATGGCGTCAACCCTTTGCCCGGCGTTGGCGTGGTCGCTTTGGATGCGAACAACAGCGGAAGGGACACGGAAGTCACCGGGAATGACGGGCAGTTCCTGTTGATCAACCTGACCACAGGCACGTACACGATAAAACCTGTGCTGGACTCTAAAGAAACATCCTCGCCCGCCAGTTTCCCGGTCACCCTCTCCGTCGCTGGCAATACCGTATGGTCCAGCACCTTTATGGTAACGGGTGCCATGGGGAGCATCTCCGGAAAAGTACGTGATGGGGGTCAACCCATCCAAAGCGGTGTTCTCGTGGTCATCAGCACAACCATTGTCTCCATTCCGCCCCCTGCCTTAAGCACAAACACGTTAACCACATTCTATTCCGGTTCGAGCAACGAAGCAGGAAACTATTCCGTGGATGTCAGGGGCAGCACAAATACGGTTTACAATGCGACAGCCTTTTACATGCATCTGAATAACCAAACACCCGTCATCAGCAGCAGCACCATCTTGGGAATCACGGTCAATGCGGGACTGGCTACGACAGGAAAAGATTTTTCATGGTAAAAAACAATCACGGCGTAACGCTGGTCGAACTCATGATGGTGGTGGCCATCATCGGAGTGATAGCCTTGATTGCTCCACAAATCATGACCTCGGCAACGAAGATCTTTGTTCTGAACCGCGCAAAACTGGAACTGCAAAGGGAGGCCCGTGCGGCCATGTATCTCATCACGCGTGAACTCCGTCAGGCCGAGTCCAATACCATCATCATTGATCAACCGGTCGGCCAGCCGTATTACTCACGCATCCAATTTACGATGATTCAAGGAACCAATGTGACGATCGCCCAAAACGGGAGTAGTCTTTTGCTGACGGAAGGCAATACCACGACCGAGCTATCTAAAAATCTTTCCTATCTCTCATTTACATTCCCGCGTTCCGATGACATGACTATTGTTTCCGTTTCCATGACGCTTCAGCAACAAATTTATAACGGCCTTTATAAAGCGCTACACATGGCTTCTGAAAAGATCCGGGTGATGAACTAATGAAAGGAAGAAACGGTCAAACGCTGCCCATCGTCATGATTACCCTTGTGATCCTCACATTGATCATTTCAGGGTTAGTCACCTGGATGCAAAACGATTCCAAATGGTCCGTGAAGGAGCAAAAATCCACAACCGCGATTAATTGCGCGGAAGCCGGCATCGACAGGGCCACATGGAAACTTCAGAGCACCACGGACACCTGGGCCACGGCCGCTGCCGGATTACCGCTCCCGGGAGGCGGATATGCTTTTGACAGAACGTTTACCGATCTTCCCGGCGGGTCTTACCGCATTAAATTATCTCCCGGGCCGCTCCCTTCTGAGGTTACGGTCCTGGCGGAAGGCCGAGACAGCTCAACCAAAGAAATGAGGGCCATCTTGGCGGTGTATAAAAATCAAACCATCTATAGTCCCTTAATGGCGGGAGGCGGCGTCTCATGGTCGCAGGGTTTGGGCGTTTACTGGGGACCCATCATCTCTCAAGGCGATATTGTGTTGTTGGATGATAATGTCGCTCGTCGCTATTTTCCTCAAAAATATGCCAAAGGCGTAGTCACCACAGGACCGGCAGTCAGCGCCGTGTACCAAAATAGGGATCTTAATGGATTGGCTCCCCCGAACACTGATAATATTGAATGGTGGTCAGATTATGCCGGCGTACCCGGCCTGCCGTTATTGGATTTTGCCGCCTTGCGTTCCTCTGCGGCGGCCACCGGGACCCTGAATGTGTATGGGTGCGCGAGCTCAGGTCAATACACCATTGATGGCACACCCGTACCCGGGTGGGACGCCCGTGGCACGTGCGATTCCACAAATCCTAACCACGCTATTCATCTTGGTAATTCAACGAATTTCTACGCGACGCGAGGGCTGGATCCGGCGCAGAACTACGTGTGGTATTGGGACGGCGATGTCAGCCTAGAAGGAGATGGATACAATGGAACGCTGGCGACCTCGTTGCGCGGCACGGTGATTGTACGGGGGAATTTGACGATCGACAGCAGCGGAGATATGGTCTATTCAGGTCATGTGCCGGCCAATGCCTGGCAGCAGGAACAAAAACTCTTAGTGAACACCTTTGACACGTCGGCCCCGGGCGAATACCCTGCCGATATCGATTTTCACAAAAGTACCGGGACTTGGCATTTCGGCGTGGACTCGTGGAATGAACCGGGCCTGGGTGGGGGATGGGTCAATACCGTCGGGATACAAGGATTCGTCTATGTCGGAGGGAACGTGAATATCATCAACTTTCTGGATATTCATGGCGCCATCTGGGTGAATGGCAACGTGGTCTCAGCCTACAATAACCCCAGCGCATTCTGTGGTATTTTTTATGATGATACTCTGCAAGTGCCGGCCTTAAATGTAATCCTGCAGCGACAATCGTGGCAGGAAGTGCCCCTCAGCTCTACCCCCTGGCCTTAAGGAATTAAAGGACGGGACTTTTTTGCAGGTTTTGCAGTGCGGCGCGCCACTGAAGACGGGCTTCATCGAGGCGTGCTTCATAAGCGGCGAGTTTTTCCTTCCAATGTTTGGCCCCCTCCGAATTGGCCCAGGCCGCCTTCTTTAACTCCCAATAGCGAGCCCGCGTGGTTGCCCAGGCGGCTAGATCATGTTCAAAACGCTCTTTGGCTGCCGCCATCTTAGTTCGCCAGGACGATTCCAACTCAAGAGACATGGATTGCAGCCGTTTTTCGGCATCCAACGCTTCCACTTCCATACGTGCACGCAAGATCAACTGAGGAGGAACGCGGTGAAGCTTGTGCGTCATGCCGGCAAAGCTCAGCCCGCGAATGAGCCATTTCGTGGGATCCCATTGAAACCACTGAATGCCGTTGCGATAATCCGATGGAAACATGTGATGGAAATTATGATACCCCTCACCATTCGTAATAAGCGCCAACCACCAGGAATCTTTTGAAGTATCTTTGCGCGAATAGGGCTGACGGCCCCACATGTGCGCCAATGAATTGATAAAGAATGTCGCGTGATGAACGCAAACCACCCGGATGAGCCCCGCCCAAAGGATCATGCCGAACATACGGCCCATCATTCCTCCGATAAGCGCCGGGCCACCGAACCCCACAACAAGAGCAATGATTACCGGATAGCGGTGCTGCCAACGCACTAAAGGATCAAGCTGCAAGTCACCCACGTTGGTCAACTGCTTCTCTTGACGCGATTGGTAAAAAATCCAGCCGATATGAGAATACCAGAACCCTTGGCCTGCGTTATAGGGATCCTGTTCGGTATCGGTATAGCGATGATGTTGTCGGTGATCGGAGGCCCAATTCAAAGCCGAATTCTGCATCGCGCAAGCCCCGAAAATCAAATAGAAAAAGCGCACGATGGGGTTGGCCTTATAAGCCACATGAGCAAAGTGACGATGGTAACCGCCCGTGATGCTTAAACCGGTGGCAAAAAACATGAGGACGAAACCGATAATCTCACTCGGACGCACGCCATAGCGAGGAATGTAATAAGCGGCCCCGGCGATAGCGGCTAACGGCGAAAGTGTTAAAAATAGGACGTTCGGCCAATGCAACGGATGTTCATACTTTTTCATAGAGTTTAAGCCTCCTTAGGCTAGGGAAAGTTTAACTTAAATACCCAATTTTCGCTATGTTTTTAAATTATTTTCGCGATAGATGTTGACTATTAACCGACCGCATGGTAGGGTAATGGCCATGAAAGTGCTAGATCCAGCCGTTTTCGGTATTCGCAAGGAGACCATTCTCCAATACGCGCGGCATCTTTTTGCAACGAAGGGGTATGCGGAAACGACCGTAGACGACATCGCCCAGGCGGCGAAAATGCAGAAAGCCAGCCTGTACCATTATTTCGCCAGCAAACAGAACATCCTTCAGGAAATGGTGGACATGGAAGTGGGACGTTGGGCGGCCCGGCTTCCTGAGTACGAAAAAGGCGCTGACCTGAAAGAAACCTTGACCATCATCGCGACCACCTTTCTCAAAGACATGGAAGATCCTGCTCGACGGGAATTTTTCAAAATCCTGCATTTTGAATCGCATAACAACCCCTTCATTTTCAAAGCCTGGAAGGAAAGCCCTCTGCAAAACCGCGAAGGTTTCCAAGCGGTGTTCGCGCGCCATCTCGAAGGACGACTTTCCAATCAAAAAATTGCCATCTTTATCACCCAGTTTATGGGTGCCTTGCTTCACTATGTCACGATGGCCAAACTGCGCGGAGAAAATTTTTGCCCGGCGTCTTTTGATGATGCCAGCTATATCGAGCAACTCGTAGATACCTTTTCTGGGGGATACAGTGAAAAGAGTCATTAGACAACCGGCCAGTCGAATACCGTTCGTCCTCATTTTCTTGCTCTTTGTAGCCGGCGCCGTCATCCCGCGGGATGTCCTAGCGGAGGCCGTTTCGGTCTCAAGCGCGGGAGTGACCCTTCAGGACTGCTTCCAGCAGGCCCAAAAAATCAGTGAAACCGTGGGAATCAGCCAGGAGAATATCCGCGTGGTCGAAGCGCAGTATCGCAACGCCGTGGGATCCATTCTTCCTCATATTTATTGGATTAAGACGCAAGAATTTCAGGATCAATCCGGGAATTCGTCCTCCGGCAATAACGCGGTAGCCAATTCTTACACCCGTTCCCCCATCCCTCAATCGAATTTCCAGCTCCAACAGCCGCTTTATGCGGGAGGCAAAGACTGGGACGCGCTTAAGATTGCCAAATCCCTCAAAAGCCAGGCCGAATTAAACCGCGCGCAAGCCGACGAGCAGCTGCTGTCCGATGTGGCCGCTTCCTTTTACACAGCACTTTCTTGGAATGACCAGCTCGTTGTTTTGATGCAGTCGCATAAATTGACGGACGACCGCACGAAAGAACTCCAGCGTTTTGTGGATTTGGGACGATCCCGGCAGGCTGAAGTCTTGAGCGCCCAAACGACCTTAGCCTCGTTGGACGCACAGATTGAAAGCATCAAGCAATCGTATTCGGACGCGCGTCAACTGCTCTTTTTCTTAACCGGAGTTCCGCCTGAAGTTCCTTTATTGGATCAAAGAAGCACTCAAGCCCCCGCGAATTTAGATGAAGCGCTGACCCGAGCAGGCAAACGCCCCGATGTGTTGGCTTCCGTTGAAGCCTTGAACCAAGCGGATTTAAACGTGGGCTACCAAAAAGGCGGTTACTACCCCAGCCTTTCCTTTTTAGGGAATTATTACACGGAACGCGTAGGCTTTCTTTCGGACGTCAGGTGGGATGCCACCTTCAATTTGACGGTTCCTCTTTTTGAAGGCCTCAGCACGAACGCCCAAGTCCAGCAGGCGCGATCGCAGCAGATTATTGCACAGCTCACCCTCGGACGTCAGAAACGGGAGGCCGAACGCCAGGTCCGAACGGCCTTTAACGACGTGACTCTTTCTCAGTCGCAAGTTCAGGCCTATCAAAAAGCGGTAGACCTGGCCAATCGCAACTACGATGTTCAGCAGAAAGAGTACCGGCTGGGCCTCATCAACAATCTCGAGCTGTTGCAGCTTTTAAATGATTTGCAAACGGTCAAACAACAAGCCGCTGTCGCCAATGCGTCGGCCAAACTCAATGATGTGCTCTTGCGTGTCGCTATGGGAGAAGGATTATGACCTTATCAGATACCGCTATAAAAAATCCCGTTTTTGCCTGGATGTTGATGGTGGGACTGATCATTTTCGGATGGATTGGATTCGAGCGCATGGGCATCAGCATGTTGCCGGACGTGGACTTTCCGTTGGTTACCGTCACCGTCACGCTGGAAGGCGCAGCGCCGGAAGTGATGGAAACAGAAGTGGCCGACCCTATCGAAGACGCGGTTATGAGCGTGCAGGGTATTAAGGAAGTAAGCTCGAGTTCCCGCCAAGGCCAGTCCACCATCACGGTGGAATTCAACCTCGATCGCGATATCGACTTGGCGCTACAGGACGTGCAAACGAAAATCGCGCAGGCCCAGCGCAACCTTCCTAAAGAAATTGATCCGCCGGTTGTGACAAAGACCAACCCGGAAGACAATCCTATTTTGTGGTTCGCTTTGACGGCCAAAGACCACCCGCTCAAAGACATGATGAACTACACCCATGATTACGCCAAAGACCAATTCACGACGGTAGCCGGCGTGGGTGAAGTCGTTCTAGGCGGATATATCGAACCCAATTTACGCGTCTGGCTGGACGCCGACAAAATGCGCCAGCGCGAATTAACCGTTGATGACGTGATTAAAACCATCCAAACCCAACATCAGGAAGTTCCCGCAGGCTATATCGATACTGGGGCTCAAGAACTGAACGTACGCGTGATGGGAGAAGCGGCGTCTCCGGAAGAGTTCGTCAAAATTATTATTCCTAAACGCGAAGGCGGCGGACGTATTTGGAATACGATCCGCATTGCGGATGTAGGCAGTGTCGAGGACGGCTTAAATGACATCCGGGCCATCTCCCGCAACGGCGGCATTCCTTGCGTCGGACTTGGGATTAAAAAACAACGCGGCGCCAACGCCGTCGCGGTGGCGCGCGCCGCCAAAAAACGCGCCGAAGAGTTGAAGAAGACATTGCCACCCGGATTTGATCTGCGCGTTGCTTACGACAGTACAAAATTTATTGAAGAATCCACACACGAATTGAACTTTACCTTAATACTTTCTGCTCTTTTGACGGCCGCCGTCTGTTATTTCTTTTTGGGATCCTGGAGCTCCACGTTAAACGTGCTGTTGGCGATTCCCACATCCATTGTCGGATCTTTCATCATCCTGTATTTTATGGGTTTTACATTGAATACCTTCACCCTTTTGGGGTTATCGCTGGCGATCGGCATCGTCGTCGATGACGCGATCATGGTGTTGGAAAATATTGTGCGTCACCGCGAAGAAGGCGAAGCCAAAGTTCATGCCGCACTCGTCGGCGCTCGTGAAATTACCTTCGCGGCACTTGCGGCATCCATCGCGATCTTGGCCATCTTTGTTCCAGTCATCTTCATGAAGGGTATCATCGGCAAATTCTTCTACCAGTTCGGCATCACGATGACAGCGGCGGTTCTGTTGTCTTTGCTTGAAGCATTAACCATCGCGCCAATGCGCTGTTCTCAATTCTTAGACGTGGGTCACACCTCACGCATCAGTCAGCCGGTCGACCGCTTCATGAATTGGCTGACGGCGAAATATCGAGACCTTCTGGAACGTTGCCTCAATCATCGTTGGCTCGTCATTGCGGGGGCTTTGGTGTTTTTCTTCATTTCCATGAGTCTGGGGAAAGTCATTAAGAAGGAATTCGTGCCGGCGCAGGACCAGGGCAATTTCCTGGTCAGTATCCAAACCCCTATCGGCTCCTCGATCGGCTTTACGGACAATGTCATGAAGCAATGCGAAACATTCATGTCGAAACGTCCCGAAGTCGTTAATTTCTATACCGCTATCGGCGGCTTCACCGGCGGCCAGGTGACCACGGGAATTCAGTTCGTAACCCTTCAAGACGCCAAGGTTCGCGCCATCGCGCCGGGCAATACGCACCCGCTTTCCCAGGGAGACATGATTACCTTGGTGCGTAAGGAATTCAGCAAGATTCCAGGGGTGGAGCGCGCCATTGTTCAAGACTTGTCGCTCTCCGGGTTTTCCGCCTCGCGTGGTTTTCCTATTGAGTTCACCTTGCGCGGCCCGGATTGGGACACGTTGGCCAAGCTCAGCGATGATCTCATGAAAAAGATGAACGACTCCGGCAAGATGGTGGATGTGGACAGCGACTACAAGCTCGGCCAGCCGGAAATTCGCGTCATGCCCAACCGAGCCAAAGCCGCGGCGCGCGGCGTGAGCATCGATAAAATCGGCAACGCCATTAACGCCATGATCGGCGGCATTCGTGTCGGCAAATACACGCGTGGGGGCAAGCGTTACGACATCCGCATTCGTCTCGTTGATAAAGACCGCAATGCGCCCAAAGACATCAACTCCATTTGGGTGCGTAATGACCAAGGCGAGGTGATTCCGTTGCTGGACGTGGTGGATTTGGTAACCAAGCCGACGCTCCTGTCCATTTCCCGAAAAAACCGTGAACGCGCCATCAGCATATTTGCCAGCATGGCTCCCGGCGTTTCCCAAGCGGAGGCCTTAGACATCGTGGTCCAAATGGGTAAAAACTTGCCAGCCGGCTATCGCGTCGTCTTCTCGGGCAGCGCGGAAACGTTTAAAGAATCCTTCCAGAGCCTGCTCATTGCGCTCGTGTTAGGTATTCTTGTCGCTTACATGGTTCTCGGATCGCAATTCAATAGCTTCATTCATCCGATCACCGTCCTCTTGGCGTTGCCCTTCAGTATGACGGGAGCCTTTATGGCGCTCTGGATCGGGAACAAGTCGCTGAATATTTACAGCATGATCGGCATTATTCTTTTGATGGGCATCGTCAAAAAGAATTCGATTTTGCTCGTCGACTTCACAAATGAACGCCGAAAAATTGGAGAGGGCGTCCGTGATGCTCTCCTGCATGCTTGTCCGATCCGTTTGAGACCCATTCTAATGACGTCGGTCGCCACAATCGCCGGCGCTATTCCACCGGCCCTCGGGCTTGGACCAGGCGCGGAAACACGCATCCCCATGGCCCTCGTCGTCATCGGCGGCGTGATGGTGTCGACCTTGCTGACTCTTTTAGTTGTCCCTTGTGCGTACAGTCTTTTCACGCGCTGGGAAAGTCACACACACGATCAAGAGCTTCAGGAAGCATTAAAGGAATTGGGTGAGCTACCGGCTCATTCCTAAATGATCCCCAAATCATTCCGGCAGTTCTTGCCTTTCGCGGCCCTGGTCTCACTCGCGGCCGCGGCGGGTTCCTCTTTGACCGAAACATCCGTGCACCAATGGTATAAGCATCTCATCAAACCCTCATGGACGCCGCCGCCCATGGTTTTTGCTCCGGTCTGGACTGTGCTTTACAGCATGATCGCGTTAGCCGCCTGGTTCATTTATAAGAAAACAGACTGGCCAAGCGCCCAAAAGCCTTTGACGCTTTGGGGCATTCAGCTGATTTTAAATGCCTTCTGGCCAGGATGCTTTTTTGCCTTGCGAAATCCGCTTTTGGGATCCCTTGAAATTATCGTGCTGCTGGCTTTTGTGGTGGCAACAACGGTTTCTTTTTGGCGGCGGGACAGATCGGCGGGACTGCTTATGCTTCCGTACGCCTTATGGACGTCTTACGCCACAGCCCTCACCCTTACGATCTGGCGTCTTAATCGCTGAGCCATTACCGAACAGAATCCAACTTAATCGACGTGAGCCGGAGGTTAGGCGCCATCAAAACAGACACGGCGCAGACCGCATAACAAGGCTGCCCCTGCACGTCATACCAATCCGTTTCCGATTTCGACGGCTTCCATACCGTTCGCTCGCAGCCGGGCACATACAGCCAGGTGACGACAAAATTGCCATGCGTTTGGGACAAGAAGGGATTGTAATCGAGATTTTCCGGGTGGTGCCGCTGAAACCAAGCCGCATTCAAACGAATATCCAAAGGCCGTAATGTTTCGGGCATAGTGAAATTTCCAGAGGGATCCGCCTGATCCATCTGCGCCAAATAATTCCGCGCCTGCTGCACCAGCTGCAAATTGGGGATCCCATTTGTTTTTCCCAGATACAAATCGCTGCGATCTGCCCACAAGGCTCTCACCGCCCATGGGGGCGCATACACCACATACCGCCATTTCCAGGTCATCACGCTCGAAAGGAGGGCGATAACCAAGACAACACTCAACCACTTTCCAGGCCCGGGGGTTCGGCGCCGTTCGCGCTGCCTTGCCGTGAAAAACTGTTTTTCGATTTTAAATTGCGTGGGATTCATACAAGTTCTTAAAACCATCATCCCATATTTAAGTTCCGTGTCGTCGTATAGGACACCAAGAAATTTCAAATTGTTTCAAAAAAAATGTAACTGGGCGGGATAGGATGTGTCTTATGAAGTGAAGCATGCTGTCTGTGAGAAAAATACACTGAAGGAGGATTCTGTGCTATGCGAAAAGTCACGTTTGTTCTTGCCGCTCTGACGTTCGTCCTGGGGGCTTCTCTCTCCCGGGCGGCGGATGAGCCAGCCACACAACCGGCTCCGGGAATGACCAATAACAACGCTCCGGCCAATAATGCCGGCGCGCCCGCTATGGGGACATCCCAAGCCGCCCAAACGCCCCCTGATAACTGGACCAGCTTGAAGGGGACCGTGCAGTCGGTGGATGCTGCGTCAAAAACCGTGCAGATCCAGGACAACACCGGGGCGATGCTGCAGGTCCCCGTGGATCGACAAGTGAGCATCCAGAAAGATGGCAAGCGGGTGAAACTGTCTCAACTCCAAGCCGGGGATAGCATCACTTTGGCAAAAAGGAACCCGTCATCTGAGGAGAAAAAACAGCAGGCCTACTGATGCGACTCAAGTCGTTCAAACAAAACGGGAACCCATGGGAGCCTTTACCCATGGGTTTCTTCTTGTAGAAGAGGTGCCTGCCTCCCTAGCAACGTATAATTTCATCCTATGCGGCGTTCTCTCGCTTCTTTGTTTCGAATTGCAAGCCGAGCCGGTTTTCTGGCTGTCGCGCTTTTCTTGGGTTTGATTTTTTGGTATCTGCCGAGTTTATTGAACTTCGATGCCTTCCGCCCAGAACTCACTGACTTTCTGGAGAAAACTTTCCACTGCAAAGTACTGGTCGGGAATGTCACGGGACAATTGGTGCCTGCGCCGGGGTTGATGGTCCAGCATGTGGTCTTTTTAGAAGACATGAAAGCACCCAGCGTCCTGGCTTCTATTAATGGAGTGCGATTGGAGCTTTCCTTAAGGGCTCTTTTGGAAAAGCAACTTCAAATCCGTACGATTCGCTTTTTAAGGCCGCGATTTATCGTGCATCGCCGCCAAACGTCTTCCGGCGAAACGCAATGGACATCGCTTCACTTGCCTGCCGCTGAACCTTCCGGAAAGAATGAAGCCCTCCAAGAATGGCTGATCCGAAACGGAACCGTTGAACTTTGGGACCATACCACATCCCCCACCGCCAAATGGGTTGCCGATCAGTTCAACGGCTCTTTTCAGGTGCATCCACAAAAGGGTGCGCTCGCCGGAAAAGCCGCCCGTTTGGGACCACGCGCGATTCTCGATATCCATTATGACGGGTCGGCCGCTTTCCCCGTGCAGGCGCATCTCAACGACATCGAGTTGAGCGCGGTTCAATCCCTGGTCCACCTGAACCTCCCTCTCTTCGGAGGAACGGCCGATAGCTTGATGAAAGTCCGGATTCATCCCTCGCTGGAAATACGTACGACCCTGGATCAACCAAGCGGAGCGGGTCATGCCGAGATGGTTGCGCAGGCTGACTCTCATGGACACTGGACCTGGTCGGCGGAAGGAAAAGATGCGGTGCTAAAAGGAACCTCATTTTGGATTCCGGAATGGTCAGCTAAAACCGACAACCAAACCATCACCGCCTACGCTCGCGCTCAGACGCATGAAGGCGCAATGGCGGAGGCAACTTGGACCCAGCCGGCCGCCTCCAAGGAAGCCGCTTTGGAGGTGACCGTCAGTTCCGTGACTTTGCGGCAGATCCTGGAGATTTTTCGACCGACGTCAAAACCTCTGACGACGGCGCCGCGCGGGTACGGCTCTTGGCTGATCGATGAAGGATCCATGAAGGCGACAGTCCGGGACGGAGACTCTCTTGACGTTCAGGAATGCGGCATCGACGCGCAGGGCATGCATCTGGATGTGACCGGACATTTTGATCTGGCTAAAATGCCGGCCGGCAGGCAGGCGCGTATTCAAGGAACCTTACAGAATATTCCTACAGATTTTTTCATCGAAAGCTTTTTTGTCCCGCCATCGCCGCTCACAGGGACCGGCCAAGTGAATTTCGCTCTGACCTTTCCTTTATCGGGAGACTGGGTTAAAGGATTGAACGGAACGCTTCAAGTCGACATCGACAACGGCATCCTGCGTGCGCTGAAAACGATTTACCGCATCATGACCGTGCTCAATCTGGGCAATTACCTGCGTCTGCGACTTCCCCAAGTAACGGCGCAAGGCATTGTCTTCGAAAGCATTATGGGGCATCTCCTGTTTCAAAATGGGGTGCTGTCCTCAGAGGACCTTTTTTTAAAATCGTCCAACATGAATGTGGGAGCCAAGGGATCCGTCGATATTCCCGGCAAGCGCGTTCAGACCACGCTGCGGCTGGAGATGTTTCGCTTCTTAGAAGATATTTTGCGGGATGTTCCCATCACGCATTGGATTTTTAAAAAACCGAATAAAATTTTTCTTCCGCTCGTGGTCGTCGTGGAAGGACCGTGGGATAACCTAGAGATTCATTAGCGCTCTTGCAACGCCCCCGGCAACTTAATCATACTTGCTACACATCCCCATGGAATCGAAGATCATTTCCGCCATCGAATGGAAAACTCTTCTCGGGTTTGCCGTAGCGCTTTGCGTTCTGCTGACCATTGGCACGATGTCGATTCTTTTTTCCAACCAAGCCAAAACCGATGATCTTTGGATAGAACATTCACACAACGTGATTGAAAATCTTCAGGCTTGTTTCCTCGCGGAGCGAGAATTGGGGACAAGAGCGCGAGAGTATGTTCTCACCGGAGAAGATCAGTACCTCAAGTTCTACCAGATCGAAGCGGTCAATTTAGCGAAGGCCATTCGAAGAGTTGAAGAGCTCACGGTTGATAATCCCTTACAGCAACAACGTATTCATGCGCAGCTGCGCCCATTGATCGATGAACGCCTGGCGGTTATATCCCGCGCGATTGCCGCCCGCCAGCTGGCCGGCCAACAACCCGCCATCGCGATCCTTCTTCAAAATAACGCGTTGGATTTGATTGAAAAGATCCGCAAAGTCGTCGAAGACATGGAGCAGGAAGAAAGAAGGCTTCTTCAGGTTCGCCTCGCGGAGCATGCTCAAAGTTCCCAAAAACTCCACACCATCATCCTCTTCGGCTCCACGACTGCCATCGTCTTTGTAGTCATGGCCGCGATTCAACTCCATCGCGACGTAAGCATCCGACAGAGCGTCGAAGGAGAATTGCGTCGGAGCGAAACGGCTCTCAAACGGCAAACGGAAGAATTGCTTGCCGCCAATAAAGAGCTGGAGTCCTTTAGCTATTCGGTATCCCACGATTTGCGCGCTCCTCTCAGAGGGATTGAAGGCTTCAGCGAATTGATTCTCACAACGTACAAAGACCGTTTGGATGCGCAAGGTCAAGGCTATTTTGATCGGATTTGCGCCGCCGCCAAACGCATGGGCATCCTCATTGATGAGATTTTGAATCTGTCGCGAATCACGCGCAGTCCGTTGGTGATACAGGATACGGATCTGACTCTTCTCGCTCGCGACATTGTGACGGATCTGCAAAAAAGTGACCCCGCTCGGCACGTGACATGGAAAATTCCGGCTCGGCTGCCGGTTCGAGGGGACCCTGGTCTTCTTAGTATCGCTCTCCTGAACTTGCTCTCCAATGCCTGGAAGTTTACCGGCAAACAACCCAAGGCCAGCATTGAACTCGGCCACAGAACGGAGGCAGGAGAGAACGTCTATTATGTGCGTGACGACGGCGCCGGTTTCGATATGGCGTACCAAAACAAACTGTTTCAGGCTTTTCAGAGGCTGCATACCACCAAAGAATTTGCGGGCACCGGCATCGGACTAGCCACTGTACAGCGGGTCATTCACCGCCATGGTGGCCAGGTCTGGGCCGAAGGTCGAGTGGACCACGGGGCCACTTTCTTTTTTACACTCGAAACACAGAAAGGAGTCTTATGGAAAAAATAAAGCCTATCCTCTTGGTCGAAGACAATGAAGATGATATCGACTTATCCCTCTTATGCCTGAAAAAAAATCATATTGCCAATCGCATTGATGTGGTGCGCGACGGCGCCGAAGCGGTCGATTACTTATTCGGCTTAGGTCGATACAAGGACCGCGATTTGAGCGATCGGCCCGCCGTCATTCTTTTGGATTTAAATCTTCCAAAAATGAACGGCCTTGAAGTTTTGGCTAAAATCCGAGGGACGGAGAAGACGAAACGGCTCCCGGTCGTTATCTTTACGACGTCTAACGAGCAAAAAGACATTGCCGGCTCTTACGATGGGGGCGCCAATAGCTATATTCGCAAACCGGTGGATCTCAAGCAGTTTGATGAAGCCATCCGCCAGCTCGGCCTTTACTGGGTTCTCCTAAATGAGCCGCCTCCACCTCTGTGAAAAATGATTTAATGACAATGAACGCTTATGATTGATACGCGTCTCAACCTGCGACCCGCCGCCTCCGCCGATCGCTCCGCCGTCCTGGCCATGGTCAACGCCATGGCCGATCACGACAAAATGCCCCGCTTGGACAATGATGCTCAGCAACGACTCCTAAAAGACGCCTTCGAAAAAAAACGTTTTGAGATCGTGCTCGCCGAATGGGAAGGCAAAGCCGTCGGCTACGCCGCTTTTTTTGAAGCCTACTCGACCTTCGAAGCGCGACCCACGCTTTTTATTGATGACCTGTTCGTTTTGCCCGAGTACCGCGGACGGCATCTCGCGTACGAATTGTTCCGCTACTGCATCCAGGAAGCTCAGCGCCGCGACTGCGGCCGCATGGACTGGATGGTGTTGGCGCACAACCAAAGCGCCTTCGGCTTTTACGATCATCTGAAAGCCAAAAAACTGGACCAGTGGATTCCCTTCCGCCTCACCCGCGACGACATCGAAAAGATGGCGTGAACGACCGCGAAAAAGAAATAATCCGCACCGTCATTGATGGAGACAGCGAGGCCTTCTCGGAGTTGGTGCATGCGCATCAAGCCCGCGTGCGATTGGCCTGCTTGGTCCGGCTGGGCCATTTAGAGGAAGCCAACGACGCCGCTCAAGAGGTATTTGTCAAAGCTTTTAAAGCGCTCGGACAATTTAAGGGTGATGCTGCTTTTCTAACCTGGATCCTGCGCATCGCGGATAACCACTGCCGCGATCTCTTGCGCACGCGAAGCCGCCGCCGAACGGAATCACTTGATGCGCTGCTCGCGGAAAAAGGAGACGCTTTTGAAGGGCTGCTCTCGCGCTCGGGATCTCTCGATGATTCTCGAGCCTACACTCCCCAGGACTTAGAACTTTTGGGGCGACTCTTCGCCGCCCTGCCCGAAGAAGACCGCGACATTCTCGCCTTGAGAGAGGTGGAAGAGATGTCCTATGAGGACATCGCCGAAAAACTCCACTGCAGCCTAGACGCCGTCAAAGGCCGCCTGAAGCGCGCCCGCCAAACCCTCACCGATAAATGCGGAAAATTCTTCCAAACAATGACCCCCCCACCATAGGCCCATGTTTCATCGTCTATAAGGCCCAACAAAAAATGTGCTTCTTATTAACTGGATTTTAACACGCGTTTAGTAGGCTATATTTTGAGGTATATGCTTACGCCTTCAGGTGATATGCAAAAAATAATCTACCGCATCATTTCAATGGTTCTTGTAACTTGCCTTATCGAGAATCCTGCACTCGCGTTAGTGAAGTCTAATTCGCCCACGGCCATCAGCATTGTTCCGGACTTCATGGCACAAGCCGTAAATCCCGAAATCACGTTCGCTGAACATGCCCTCTCTCAAGTACCGCCGGCGCGCGAAAGTGCCTCTACGCTTGCCCATCAAACGCTAGGCAACGAAACGGTTGGTTTGGTATTTGGGAAATTCGCGCCGTTTCATAATGGCCATGAGATGGTGATTCGTGAAGCGTTGAATCAATGCGACCGCGTGATTGTCCTCCTCTACGATCATCCAGAACTTACGGATATCCCTGCTGAAGAGATGGCGGACCTCATTAGACGAGTGATTCCAGATCCGCGATTAAGCGTCAAGGTCGCATACCACGCACCCCCCTCTGGAGATATGCTCGGAGCACGCAAAGCCCATATGAAGTTCATGCGTGAACAACTGCCAGAAGGAATCCAGATCAATAAAATTTTTAACAATGAATGGTACGGCGCGGATATTGCCACAGAATTCGCTGCCGAGCTGATACGCGTCGATCCGAACCGAACTCAACATCCCATCTCCGCAACGGCGATACGGCAAGACCCGGTCGCTCATCAACACAATCTCCATCCTCTGGTTTATGAACGTGTTCGCCGGGCTCGAATGGTCGCACATCCTCCGGAGTTGCGGCCTTTTTTAACTCCAATTGACGACCTGACATTAGCGGCTTTCTCACATTTTGAACCTAAAAGAACAGTATGGCGACGCCTTCTCCAACTGAACCCACGTTTTACCAGTCTAAAAAAGCTATTGGCAACAACCTATTGGAATACGGCGCGTTATGCGGAACGAAATTTGCCCTCGGTTGTCGGAGAAATTGAGGATAAAGAGGCGTTCAGTCAGCAGCGCGGCTTACGCATTCAAGATATGCTTATCCTTTCGCCTGAGGAAGGACGTCGCCCACCGGAAGTGGTGAGACCCTTTCTGGAACTTTTCCATAAAGCGGAAGAAGTCGAACGCGCGGTAAATCCCGATTTTGAGAAAGGCGGATACTACGGATACGTCACGGTAGATCAGAAAATCGTCCTGCCAAACACGGCGCAGCGCCGCCAAGGACATCATGCGGATGCCTATGTCAAAGCCTCCAATACGGTGCTGGGAACCTCTCAAAAAGTTCTGACCACCAACACCTATATTGCTTACGATTCCTTGCCCACCGAATTTATCGAGGGCCCCCTACCTCTTGGGGCTATCGATCCGGAAGATGACCGGGAAGTCTTGCGCTACTTTGATGAACAAGCAGCCCTGCAGAAACCAGTAACGTTTTTGCCTTATAAGATCCTCAGACTAACTCCTTATGATGTCCATTCTCCGGTTGTCAATGATACGGACTCTCCTCAGGTGAGAACATTCGTCAAGATTACATTCAGTAAAGAAAAATATAACCGGATGGGCAACACCCGAAATCCCTTATTCAGTTATCATAATTGGAGGTGGGTTGCGCAAGATCCTCAGTTCCGCACTCACCGCAACACCATTTTGGAATGGGACCGTCCGGACAAAGACCAGTTTCGCTTAATCGATCCGGCCTCTATCGACATTTCCCAGAACCATACGAATGTCCCCTGGGCAAAACCCGCCTTTTTTTGGGCGAAAAAGATTGAAGGTGTTCATGCCGAAAGAGCGCTTCCGGAGGAGGTCGTAGAAACCGTCGTAGGCGGTTTTGCCGTGACTTTGAATATTTCACAGCCCGGAGACTGGAAGATTACCACAAGCCGGGGAGATCAGTATTTTCTGAGTGACGCAAAATTTCGCGAACGCTACGACACGAACACAGCAGAAGGAAATTATTACCTGCCGCGCTCCATTCCGACCCAGATGCTGGAACTCTCCGAACCCGTACGCCTCAAATCTCCCTGGGGCACCATGCAGTATGTTCCCGCCGGTAGTGTGCTGGCATTTTTGGGGAAAAATGATATTTATGCAATTCACCGCGACAATGTTCGGGCATCGTATGTGCGACTAGAGCCTACGCCTTCCGTTGAGAGACTGGATATGCAGCATCTTGAGGACCCCTTAACACCGGAAGAGGCAGAGAAACTGAAGTCACAAATCAGACGTTTAAACCCCCAACAGCCGGAGGATCGACTTTTTGCCGTTCAGGAATGGGACATCAAAGAATTTGAAAAACCCCACTTGCCTGTTGTTATCGGCCCTGTAAATCCGGAGGAATTCAGTCGTTATAATCCTGAGCAGCGAATTCGCGATCTGGACCTTTTGATTTATGCGCCTGGACAGGGGTGGGCCGTTCCAAAAAGATTAGAACAGTTTCGCGAAGCCATTGAACTGGCCGTGCAGGCGGAAAAACTTGCAAATCCCGAATGTGCGCAACGCTTTGTTCATATCACTGTAGATCAAAAAATGGTACAGCCTGATAAACCCGGCCGCCGCCCCGGCCTGCACACCGATGCGGGATTAACGGACGACCAAGGACGGCAACTAGACGTCACTGCAGAAAACCGGGAAGCGATTTCACAAAGGCGCGGCAAATCTGATCATGCTTATGTGATTCACGACGCGTTGCCTACCGCCTTCTATCCCGGCCCATTTCCACTCACGCCGAGACCTCATGGGCACACGCAGACTTTTGAAGAGACGGCTAGGAAACAAACCCCGGTTTACTATGAAAACCATATGCTTCTTCGTCTAAATGCTTATGACATCCACGAAGCTGTCATTAATGATACAGGGCACCCGGTTCAACGAACGTTTGTGAAGATCCAGTTTACGGAGCGTTTACTCGATCGTGATATCAATACCATGAATCCTGAGCTGAACTATAAAATGGCTCAAGAGCTCTCTCGCCAGAAAGATGCGGGGCAGATCACAAAAGGCACCAGCCTCAGAATAGCAACCCATTATGATTGGGGTCAGGAATTTGCCCGCCACAATTGGACTTCTTTCCTAGCAGCCACTATAGCGGGGGTTATAGCCAGCCCATGGCTGTTGCTCGCTTTTCCGCAACTAAGCATTCCAGAAGCCCTTCTTCTGAGTGTTCAAATTTTCCATACCATCCTTCATACCTTCTTTTACGCAACACAGGACCTATCTCTTTATCCACCTGCTTTTTTCGAGCGGACGGCGTGATTTCGTAGTATCGTTCATATGGCGCCCCCAGGGGCTGACATCTGTATACTCTGCTTCGACCCATCCTTTCGACCCGGCCACATGATGGTGAACGAACACTAGAATTCTGACACTTTCCTCTCCTGCCTGCGTCTATAGATGTGACACCTATGAATACCGAACCTGAAAATCCCATTTGGCAACGGCTTTCCAAAGCTCTTTTCGGCGGGCGGAAAACGACCGACGAAGGGCTTTTTACCTTTCGCGTCATGCAGCAAATCCGCGGTCTGTCGCAAGACGTCCAGGATTTGGCTTGGCCGCGTTTTTTGCATTGGGCCGTGCCGCTTCTGGGCGTGGGTATGGCGACCCTCATTTTGGCCGCTCACGCGCCTCGGGTCCCCGCGACGCTTTTAATGGAAAACGCTTTGTTCCATAAACAGACCTTGAATGACGATCCTCTCTCCGTCGTTCTGGAGGACTTGCGATGAAGCTTCCCTGGAAATACATTGGCATTTCGTTCCTGATTGGTCTATTTTTGGGCGGATCGGTCGGACTTTATGGTGGTCGCAAGATTGAACAGCGCTGGACGAAGAAAAGCCCTGAAATGTTTCTCAAGCGGCTGGACAACAACCTCCATTTGACCGACGCCCAAAAAACTCAGCTTCTCGCCGTTTTAAATGCGCGCCGCGATAAAATGACCGCCTACGAAGACCAAGTCCGCCAAGAGACCCGAAAAGAAATCCGCGATCATTTGATACCCGCTCAACAAGGTCCCTTCGATGCCATCGTCGCACGGCACGACGCCGAACGCCGCAAACGAGAAGGACACTAGAATCCTATGCAAGCCAGACGCGCTATTCTTTTAGTCGGTTTCCTTAGCCTGGGCGCGTGGGGCGATACGACGACTCCTTTGACGTGGCAGGATTGCGTTCGTCTTGCCGCTCAAAAAAATCCGCAGCTTCTCTCCGCCATTCGCGCGCAGGAAGCCAGCCGGGATGCTTATAGAGGAAGTTACAACGGCATTTTTCCCCACCTCTCTTTATCCAACAACTACACCGCCAGCAACTCGGAAGGCTCAGAGGAATCCAAACTCTGGCAAGCGCAGGGAACCGCGAGCTTGGATCTTATCAACGCCAGCCAATGGGCCTCCATCCAAAATTCGGCGGCCGCCTACCGACTCAGTCAAGCCAACCAGCTCGTCGCCTCATCCAATGTTCTATTAAGTCTTTATAAGGCTTTTTCCACGCTGCTCTACAGCCAGGAAGCCATTGGCGTCAGCCAAAGCATTCGCGACCTCTGGGATCAGAACGCGCAAATGATTAGTTTGCGCTATGACTCCGGCTCCGAATCCAAGGGCAACAACATGCGCACCGCCGCCGAATTTCTGCAGGCCGATGTGGCACTCGTCCAAGCCGGTCGGGATTTGCGCGTCGCTCAACAACAACTATCACAATCACTGGGGCAAGACACCTTTACGATGCCCGTCGTGACAGGAACATGGACCGCTCCTCAAGCTCCCAGCATGCCGCCCGATTTTGAGTCGCTCGTGGCTGGCCTGCCTAACGTGATCGCGCAGCAGGCCGTCGTGGATCAAGCCAAAGCCGCCATTCGCTCGGCGCAAAGCGCAATCTATCCCGCTCTGTCGGTCAATTACAGTAAAGGCTTCGAAGGAAGCTCAGAATTCCCGACGAACAATCCTTATTGGACGTTTACGGCTCTCTTAAGCTACCCACTTTTCGGCGGAGGCCCGACGGCAACCTATTACGCGACGGCCGCCGCGGAGAAAACCTATGACAAAGCCCGGGAAGACTTGCGCAACATCCGGGAGCAAGCGCGCAGCACACTCGAGAGCGCCTGGTCCGGATATCTGCAAGCCCAAGATCAAGTCAAAGTGCAAAATGCCTTCTTAGCCTCTGCCGTGCAGCGCAAACAAGAATCGGACATCATGTACCAAAGCGGGCTCATGTCCTTTCAAGATTGGGAGTTGATCATGACGGATTACGTTAATTTTCAGAAGAGCTTTCTGTCCGCCGAACAAAACCTGATCGCCGCCGAAGGACAATGGCGCTTTGCGACAGGACAGCAATTAGGATTGGGAGACGAACGATGAGAAAGAAATGGATTTTTATCATAGGCGTGATCCTCGTGGGCGGGGGGGCCGCTTTCTATTTCTATCAAGCGCGCTTGCATCATGGTCGTTCGCAAATGGCGATTCAAACCGTCGAAGCCAAGCTGGGATCGATCCAGGAAACGGTGGAAGCCACCGGTGAAGTACAGCCCCTCAATCGCGTCGAAATCAAGCCGCCGATCGCCGGGCGCATCGAACAACTCCTCGTGGATGAAGGCACGCGCGTCAAGGCCGGACAAATTCTCGCTTGGATGAGCTCGACCGACCGCGCCTCCATTTTGGACGCGGCGCGCGCCAAAGGTCCTGATGAGGAAAAAAAGTGGCAAGACGCTTACAAGCCAACACCGATCATCGCCCCTCTCTCAGGTGTTATCATTCTTAAAAACGTAGTGGTGGGGCAAACCGTGGACGGCACGACGGTGCTGTATGCCATGTCGGACAAACTCATCGTAAAGGCGGACGTCGATGAGACCGACATCGGCCGCGTGCGCGTGGGCATGCCGACGACGATTACGCTTGATTCCTATCCGGACAAACCCATCTCGGGAGCCGTTTTCCAGATCCTTTATGAAGGAGTGAACACCTCGAACGTGATCACCTACGGCGTCAAAATTGAACCGAAGAACGTTCCCCCTTTCTTCCGCTCGCAAATGACGGCCAACATCAGCCTGATCGCCAACAAAAAAGAAAATGTCGTCCTGCTCCCGGAATCCGCCATCCAACCTTCTCCGTCGGGAGACCGTCAAGTGATGGTG
>Ga0207070_1023_pt1 | contig 35156 bp, 21 predicted proteins | sample Alteio_BWMinHeat_92_FD_153591 | JGI IMG/M metagenome (GOLD analysis project Ga0207070, IMG submission 153591) | Enriched cells from forest soil in Barre Woods Harvard Forest LTER site, Petersham, Massachusetts, United States -... | ecosystem: Environmental > Terrestrial > Soil > Temperate forest >...
TCAACCGCATGCCCCACCGAATGACCAAAATTCAAAATGGCTCGCAACCCACGCGTTTCAGTCGGATCTTTTTCAACAACGTCCGTCTTAATCGCCGCGCAGCGCGCAATCACGGACGTCCACTCCGCGCCATAGCCTTTCCGCAGGCGATCCATCTTGCTCTCAAGAAGAGCAAAGAGCTTCGCGTCACGAATGGCCCCATACTTAATCACTTCCGCCAAGCCATTGCGCCAATGCCGAGCCGGAAGCGATTTTAATAGCGCAGGGTCGATCCAGATAATCCGCGGATGATAAAAGGAACCCACCAAATTTTTCCCTTCCGGAATATCGACACCCGTTTTGCCGCCGATGGAGGCGTCCACCTGCGCCAAGAGCGTCGTCGGCGCCTGCGCAAAAGGAATGCCGCGCAAATAAGTGGCCGCAACAAAACCGGTCAAATCTCCGACGACACCGCCGCCCAACGCGATCAGCCACGACTTGCGCTCAAAGTTTTCCCGCGCGAGAATACGATACATTTTCTCGGCTTGCGCGAACGTCTTGGAACGTTCTCCCGAGGGGATAACCGTCAAAAAAGATTTAAAACCGGCTTTTTTCAGTCCTGATACCACCATTTTGCCGTAGCGTCCGGCAACCGCCTGATCCGCCACGACCATCACCTTGGCTCCCGCGGCCGCTTCTGTCGCCAAGGCACGAGGGAACTGTGTCAGAGACCTACCGATGACGAGCCGGCTCAAGCGGTCCACTTGGGTAAAACCTTTTCGATAATTTCCTTGGCCACTTGCGCAATTGTTTTACCATCGGTATCGACTTGGATGGGACACAACTTATAAATCGATTGCCTTTCTTGCATTAACCGTTCCATTTTCTGCTCGACATTTTCTCCCGCCAAAAGCGGCCGGGTGAGATCTTCTTTCAAACGCTCTAAAAGCGTCCCCACGCGCGCCGTCAAGCAGACCAGAATGCCATTCTTCTGCAGATTTTCGAGATTTTTAGGATCCAAAAGCGCCCCACCGCCCGTGGCAATAACCGTCTTATCCTGACTCGCCAACTCCGCGATTACTTCAGATTCAAACGCGCGAAACGCCGGCTCGCCCTTTGTCACGAAAATGTCCTTAATAGAAGCCCCTGCTTTCTTCGTAATCGCAATATCAATATCGATAAAGGGGGTACGGAGTTCCTGCGCGACATGCCGCCCGACCACAGACTTGCCAGTTCCCATGAATCCAGTGAGAACAATATTCATCGCGCTCGGACGTGTTCGACGTACCTCTCGTAGTTGTCTTTCATTTCTCGGAGGGAATCGCCGCCAAACTTCTCGCGCATGGCCAGAGCGATTTCGAAGGCGGCGATGGCTTCGGCGGCGATGCCGGCAGCCGGTACGGCGGTGACATCAGAACGGATGACTTCGGCTTTGAAAGGTTCTTTGGTTTCCACGTTTACCGAGCGCAATGGTTTCATGAGCGTAGAAATGGGTTTCATCGCGACAGAGACGACGATCGGCTCGCCGGTGGTCATGCCGCCTTCGAACCCTCCGGCGTTGTTGGTCTCACGGTAAAAACCTTTTTTCTTGTCGTAAAAAAGCTCGTCGTGAACTTGGCTGCCGGGTTTGCGGGCCATGTCAAAACCCATGCCTATTTCAACACCCTTCATCGCTTGGATGGACATCATCGCCCAACAAAGACGGGCTTCGAGCTTACGGTCCCAATGCACGTGGCTGCCTAAGCCGACCGGACATCCTGTGATGATCACGCTGTAAACACCGCCGCAAGTGTCTCCTGCCGCTTTGGATTTGTCGATCAGATCAATCATCGCCTTTTCTGCCGAGGCATCCGGACAGCGGACAGCCGACGCTTCGGAACGTTCAATCAACTCTTTGAAATCAGTTGGAATATGCTCGGCGCGCACGGAACCAATCTCACGGACGAACGAATGGACGACGATGCCGAAAGCCTCGAGCAATTTGCGGCACACGGCGCCCACGGCGACGCGCGCGGCGGTTTCGCGCGCGGAGGCACGGTCTAAAATGTCTTGGGCGTCTTTGCGGTCATACTTGAGCATGCCGACCAAATCGGCATGGCCCGGCCGCGGTTTAATGACGCGTTTGGATTCATCGCGATCCTTCGGATCGACGGACAAAAGCTTCTGCCATTTCTCCCAATCTTTATTGTCGACGGTCATAGCGATGGGCGACCCGATGGTTTCTCCCCAGCGGATGCCGCTGGAGACGCGAACCTTATCCGTCTCGATCGCCATACGTGCGCCGCGGCCGTAGCCTTTTTGGCGTCTGGCGAGCTCTTTGTCGATGTCGTCTTCTGTTACCAGGACACCGGCAGGCATGCCCTCCAGAATGGTCGTGAGCGCCCGTCCGTGCGATTCACCGGCCGTAAGGTATCGAAGCTCGCTCATTTGACGAACTTTAGGGCATGCTCTACAGCGTTTTTCATGACCCGGAAAGGCGCACGTTTGCCGGTGAAAATCTCAAAAGACCGCGCGCCCTGTGAGACGAGCATTCCTAAACCGTCCAAATGCTTCAAGCCTCGGCGTTTGGCCATTTTGAGGAGCGTCGTCTCCCGATAAACCAAATCAAACACGAAGAGTTTGCGATGCAGGCTGTTGGGATTGATCCCTAAGCGCTCGCTTCCCTTGAGACCTACGGAGGTAGCATTCACCAGGAGATCCGACTCCCTGATCAGCCAATAGAGCGCTCTCGACTCATCCAATGCGACCGGCAATGTTTCCCGGTCAAAGTTGCGACGGACACGCTTGGCCAAGATTTCCGCGCGATTCTTATCCCGGTTGGCAATAACCAGACGCCGGACACCCGCACTGGCCAAAGCCACCGCCACAGCGCTGGCCGCGCCGCCGGCACCCAGAACAACCACTTTCTTGCCAGCAGGATCAAAATGCCCGTCCTTATGAAGCGACAAAAGAAAACCGGAGCCATCTGTATTGTAGCCATGCAATTTGCCATTTCGCTGAACGATCGTATTGACGGCTCCGACTTGTTTTGCCGACGCATCCAACTCATCTAAAAACTCAATCACACCCCCCTTATGAGGGACCGTGACATTCACACCCGACACGTTCATCGCCCGGAGCGCCATCGTCGCTTTTCCCAGATCTTCAGGTTTAATCATGAAAGGAACATAAACAGCATGGATTCCCAACGCTTCAAAAGCGGCGTTGTGCATGATGGGCGACAGTGAATGCTCGACCGGATGGCCCATGATCCCAAAGATCTGCGTGTTGCCGAATACTTTCATGATTTCCCCCCTCCGACGGAAACGCCGCGGATCCATAAGGTTGGAGATCCCAGCGATCCTGAAAACGTCAAATCGTTTCCGACGGCTTCTACATTTTTTAGCAAATCGAGTAAATTCCCCGCGATGGTCACGCCACGCACGCCGTGCGTGCGACGCCCCTTCTCAATGCGTTCCCCCATAATGCCTAGGGAGTAATCGCCCGAGACAGTATCCACCGTATGAAGCCCCATGACATTGTGCACATACAGCCCGGACGCAATCCCGGAAATGATCTGTTCAGGCGATGTCTTTCCCGGTTTGATGAAAAAATTGGTTGTTTCCGGCTCCGGTAATCCCTTGTATGACGAACGCCCGGCGTTTCCCGTCGATTGTTTTTTCGCCCTGCGCGCGGACGTGCTGTCGTACAAAAATCCCTGAAGCACGCCTTCTTTTAAAAGAACGGTGGACTGCGTGGGCATCCCTTCTGCGTCGTAAGCGGACGTTCCCAGCCCACGCTTTAACAAGCCATCATCCAGGATGGTCAAGATGGACGATCCCACGGACTGCCCTACCTGCGCGGCCAAAAACGATTTTCCTTTGAGAACCTGATCGCCGCGCAGCGCGTCGGCCAGGAGCTCGAGCATTTCCGCCGCCACAAAAGGATCCAATACTAAATCATACCGCCCGGAAGACACCTGTTTACCGCCCAAAAGAGCCAACGTGTTCTCAACCGCCTTGTCGATGACCCAGTCCGGTTTTAAATCCGCGTAATGCCTGACGGCTTGAAACCCATAACCGACCTGCGTTTCCTGGCCTTCGACAGCGACGCAAGCCAGAGTAAAACTAACACTCGTGCCGGCGCCAGCCGCGGACACCCCGCGGCTATTGACCACCGTCGATTCATAGCGGCCTTCGCGATAGCTCGCGCGCAGTACTTTTGAAAAACGTTTGTCGCGCTTTTTCACTTTAGCCTCTATCGAAGAGAGGAAGGCGGCTCGTTCATCATACGATCCTGACGCTAAGGCCTGATCGATGAGCTCGAGATCCATCGGCGGACGTGCCGGCGGTGGCAGCGGAAGATCCAGAAAAGGGTCGCGGGCGGTCACTTGAGCGGCCGTGACAGCTTGGTCGCTCAGCCAGGAGATCGCTTGGGCGTCGGATTTATTCGTGGAACCAAAACCAAGTTTTCCATTCTCCACCACGCGGAGGCCTACCCCTTGGCTTTTGGAAATGGCCGCATTTTCGGGCTGCCCTTCGCTCCACTCCTGCGTTCGGCTTTCGGAAGAGACAAGATACGCTTCGGCTTGAGCGGAGGCTGAACCCTGCTTAACGGCAGGCAGGCGCTTTCGGACAGTATCGAGGACCTGCCCCCCTAATTCTAAAAGGGTCATCGGATAGACATCGTATAGCTAACGACAAACAGCATGAATCCGATTAAAATGAGCACACTCCCGATCTGCTTGCCATTTAACAGCACGTGCGAATCTTTAAAGAAAACATCACGCATAAACGCGTTCAATCGCACTATGGCTTTGGGGTCAAAAAGGTACCCGAGCCCAAGGACAACCAGTAAAAATCCCAAGGACAGCCTAAGCAGGAACACGTCGAGAAATCTACCAAAATCCGTCGGAGGAGTCAACCAAAGGCCTGTGTTATAATGACGCGATGATCCTCTCCGCCAAACACAAAGAACGATTTAAGAAGATAGACCGTGCGTTCGAAGGAAACGCGATTGGGTTTCGTGTGGATGAAATCTATCTGCCGGACCGGCGTGTCCGGACCCGGGAATACATCACGCATCCGGGAGCGGTGGGAGTGTTGGCCTTTGAATCTTCGAATAAAATTCTTTTAGTAAAACAATTTCGCTATCCGGTGGCGGAATTTACACTCGAGATTCCGGCCGGCAAACTGGCGAAAGGCGAAGACCCGTTGCATTGCGTGAAACGTGAGCTAGAAGAAGAAACGGGGTTTGTGGCGAAGAAGATTCGTAAGCTGCTGACCTTTTGGCCAACCGCGGCTTTTTCGCAGGAAGTGATTCATCTCTATGTCGCGGAAGGACTCCGCCCGACCCACATGAACCCCGATGATGACGAACTCATCGAACTGGTCCGCGTCTCCCCTAAACAATTGGACGGCATGATCCGCCAAGGGAAAATCAGGGATTCCAAAACCCTTATTGCTTACCTGGCCTGGCGAACCACCGTCACCAAACGATAACCGTCTGGCGCCGCCCGACGCTCAACAGGACGCCATGGCGCGAGCCAGCGGGACACATCTGTCACGGGCACATGGATAGTATCGGCAATCTGCTGCTGTTGCTTTGCATCCCAGAAGAGCTCTTCGAAGACGAGTTTATGCCCCTGCGTCTCTTGAGTCCGGATAAGATCGTCTAAAGGGCGGAGTCCTTCACCCGCGTGGTTGAAATAAAATCCTTGAATGGATCGGGCAGTCACGTCATGAGCGAAGTACGCGGCATAGAAGTTCACCATGGATTCCGGCTCCCTTCCCCAGAAGAGTAAAAACTCATCGGGTCTTACATGATGATTGACCCAGAGCGCACGCAGGAGACTGGGATTTCTCTCCGGTTGCGATTGCGGGTGGAATGTTCCGTGAAAATTCACCCAGGCCACAAGCGGCACGAGCCATCCCACCCATCGCCAGACAGCCCGCAAAAAAGGCGCACGTCCCGATTCCAAAGCCAGAAGGAAAAAAGCGGGTAGCCATAAAATTCGGAACCGTGTATCGGCGGCATAAAAAAATTGAAGGCTGCTCAATCCAAGAACCCATATCCATAGCAAGAGGGTCCGGTCGTCTTTATTTTTTCGACGAAAATTCCACACGCTTCCGGAAATGACCGTCGCGAAAAAGACTAAAACCGCCATCGTCCATACGATTCCTTCCCAACGAGGCGCTGAAGGATCCAAGCGCATGAGGCTGTTGGCAAAAACGTGCCAGCTCATCAGGAGGTTTTTCGCCCAATTCCAATGCAGGTAATTTTGCGTCAGAAAATTCGTTTGCGGCTTCCAGGCCGGCTCTAAGAACCAGGACATAAAGTCGCGGAACGATCCCAAGGCGATTGCCATGCCGCCGTAGGCAAGTCCCGTCGTGAGAAGAAGTCCTAGAAGATACCGCGCGATCGCCTTTCGAGAACTGGCTCCCCTTTTGTAAAAAGACCAAAGAAAAGCCGGGACGGCCAACACCAGCATCAAATGAACAAGGACGGCCAGGCCATGGGCAAGTCCGGTCCAAAAGAATTTTTGGGGATTCTCCATGACGAGAGCCAAAAGCAAACACGTCGCTAAAGCCGCTAGGGCGTAACAGCCGGGATCGACGATCTCGGTCCAAAAAGCAAAGGAAAAACCTAGTGCAAGAGCGGCAATCGTGGAAGGCAAAGGATCAAAACGCGAACGAGCGGTCCGATAGAAAACGCCTAACGCGACCGCTCCTAAAATGGCATTGACGGCCTGCATAAAAAAGATCGCCCGCCCATGATACCCGGCATGCAACGCGATTTGGTAAAGACCTCTGCCCAAAAGAGAATAGGCCATATGAAAGGGGTGAAGGAGATTGCGAGGTCCGCCAAATTCGACATCCAGCATATAGCTTAGCCCGTCGAAGGAAAAAGACCAAGTCGCCGTGCGCCGAAAAACCATCCAGAAAAAAAGGATAAGCGCGACGGTCATTAGGACAACGCGTGTTCCAACACGTCCACCAGACGATGCTGGGCGATACGACTGTTTCGAGCTAAGCGCGCGGCCAGAGGCCACGTGGCAGGGTTGATCAAACGAAGGGCGATGCGCCAGATGGAAAATCCGGAATCCTGACCCAGAAGCGGTGTCAAGTTCTCTTCGAAACCATCGCTGACCACCCGCAGGATACGAATGGGAACCCCCGCGCGGGTCCCGGCTTCAATAACCGCCTGGGTTTCCATGTCGACGGCCAATGCATTGGCGCGTTCCGTGAGTGCGCGACGTTCGTCTGGGGTGCGGGCGGGCTGATTGACGGTGATGACGCGGTGGGTAATCAAATCTCCCACATGGAGTTCAGGAACCAACGCCCCGCAGAAGCCCATTGAAACAAGCTCGTGCGCGCCGGAGGCCACCAATCGAACGGAGGCTCTGACGGCGGCATCGCGACCGACGCCGGCAATACATAGTAGAACTGTGCGGTCATGGATCGAGGCGCGAAAAAGAGACGAGGCAACGCGTTTAAATTCAAAATGGCGCAAAACATCCTTAGCCTCCCAGCGCGTGGGGATGACAATTCCTAGAGGTTTATTTTCGGACATACCCATGGGTTCGGAACCATTGCACGGCCTTCTCTATGGCTGTTTCGACGGACGTCTGAGGTAGACCCAATTCCTGAATAGCTTTGGAAGCGTCATAATACATGGGCGCATGAGCCATGCGGACCCCATCCAGAGGAATGGCCGGTTCTTGGCGGGTGAAATAGGAAAGCCCGGTACTTAGAGCGCCTGCGATATAGGCCATCGCATAGGGAATTTGGAAACGTGGCGCGGGAAGACCGGAAATACGCGCGACCCTCCCCAGAAAATCTTTGAGCGTCATATTCTTGTTTCCCAGAATATAGCGCTCGCCTATTTTTCCTTTTTGCGCCGCCAGCCAATGCCCTGCGGCCACGTCTTCGACATCGATGAAATTCATTCCAGTATCCACGTAGGCCGGCATTTTGCCGTTTAAAAAATCGACGATCATTTTCCCCGTAGGCGTGGGCTTAATGTCATAAGATCCGATGGGAGCGGCAGGGTTGACGATCACAATCGGCAACCCTTTCTGCGCAAAATCACGGACCACCTTTTCGGCCGCGAACTTGGAACGTTTATAGGGACCGACCAGCTGATCCGGCGTCGGGTCAAGCGATTCTTGTCCAATCCCTAGATGCGTATTGACACGAGGCCGTCCCACCGCGGCCACGCTCGAGGTATACACGATTTTCTTCAACCCCGCATCAGCCGCTGCTTGCAAAAGCCGGCGTGTGCCTTCCACATTAATCCGATCCATCTCTTCGGGATGGCGCGCCCAAAGACGATAATCCGCCGCGACATGGAAAAGCATGTCGCAATCTCTTAATGCCAGACGAAGGGATGCGGCATCCTCCAGATCGCCCACCATATATTCAATTTCAAGACCATCGAGGTTGGATCGTTTCGACGTTTCACGGATGAGACATCGGACGGGGACTTTATGATCGAGGAGATGGCGAACCACATGGCTTCCGATAAAGCCGGTGCCGCCGGTGACTAATGCTCTCATGCCTGTGATTTTAAACTATTTCGGAGACGGCCACCGGGCTCGTCATTTTCCGACGAGTGCGGTGATGGGACTGTCGTTGGAGCCGCTGGAACATGCCCAGGGCCAAGAGCGGGAAGTAGTGACGGTAGTAGGTGTACTCGAGGTAAAACACTTTCGGGAAACCGGTCCCGGTAAATTCGGTCTCCTCCCATGTGCCATCGGCACGCTGCGTGTTCAGTAAATAGCGTACGCCGCGCTCGACGGCAGGATCCTCCAACAAGCCGCAGGAAAGAAAGGCCATGAGCCCCCATGCCGTTTGACTGGGCGTGCTGGGGCCTTTTCCTTTACGCGTGGGATCCTCATACGTGTCACAGCGTTCGCCCCATCCGCCATCCGGCTGTTGCACGCTGCGCAGCCAGATGAGCGCATTTTGAATATAGGGCTCCGCAGGATTTTCACCAATGCAGGTGAGGCCGCGAACGGCCTGCCATGTCCCATAAAGGTAGTTGACACCCCAGCGGCCATACCAAGACCCATCGGCTTCCTGCTCCGACTTAAGAAAATTAATCGCGCGCTGAACACTGGGATACGATTTATCGTAGCCGACCAGGCCTAGGGCTTCAAGGACCCGAGCCGTAACATCCGCCGTCGGAGGATCGATCATCGCGTTGTGATCGGCAAAAGGAATGTAGTTAAAGATCGCCTTCGTGTTGTCGATATCAAAGGCCGCCCAGCCGCCGTTCGTGCTTTGCATGGACATAAGCCAGTTAATCCCGCGCAAGAATGCCTTCTCGCGCGCGTGCGCCAATGGCCCTTCCAACTTCACGCGACGAAGCGCCAAAAGCACCATCGCCGTGTCATCAATATCGGGATACCAGGCGTTCTCGAATTCAAACGCCCAACCGCCGATCGGGCCGGTCGTATTCTTCACTCGCCAGTCGCCCGCGATTTTAATTTCGCAATCCAAAATCCAACGCGTCGCGCGCACCAAGGCCGCATGATCAGCCCGCACACCGGATTCCGAGAGCGCCAGCATCGAAATGGCGGTGTCCCAAATCGGCGACACGCAGGGTTGAATCTCCAAACCGGCTTCTCCGCGATCGATATAAAACTTTTCCAGTTCTTTCAGGTTTTTCTGCAGGACCGGATGATGATCCGTGTGTCCGAGAGCCTTGAGCGCCAAAATCGTGTTGAGCATAGCCGGGAAAATAGCCGCTAGCCCTTCGGAATGCTCGTTGTGATTGAGCATCCATGTCTCGGCCTTCTTCAAGGCCCAGCTGCGCAGAAAATAGGGGCCTTGCCCTTCAAAATCTTTCAGGAAAGAATCGACTTCGATGAAGAACTTCCGCCAAGAGAGAAATCCTTCCGGCGGGTTAAAACTTTCGCCGCCGACAGGGACCCACGCCGGCGTCCCCGCCGGAAAAAGCTCATCGATCCGGCCATTCGACGGAAGTGCGATCTTAGGGCGCTTGGCCCACACAATCGATAACGGGATGACGATGCCGCGCGTCCAGGAAGACATTTCATAGATGTTGAAATAAAACCAGTTCGGGAAAAACACCAGTTCCGGAATAATGGCTGGAACGCCGGCCCAATCGTAAAGTCCAAAGAGGGCAAGATAAAACTTACTGTAGGAATTAATCTTGTGAATGCCGCCCAGTTGAAAGAGGCATTTGCGGGCGCGAACCAACCGCGCGTCATCGGCCGCGTAACCCGCGAGTTTTAAAGACCAGTACGCTTTAAACGTGGCGGAGATGTCACTGGCCCCATTTCGATATATAGGCCAGCCACCGTCTAAATTTTGAGAATGCAGAATATAGAGGGCAAGCTTCTGGATTTTTTCGCGCACGGGAGGGCGGTCCTGCCATCCGAGAAAAATGTAGAGCATGATCATATCCGACTCGATGGTCGTGTCGGCGCGCAGATCGGCCAGCCAATAGCCTTGTTGCGGATCTTGTTTTTGCAGGAGCCATTTTTGGGCGCGCTCGATGGCCTGTCTTAAATGCCAGGTGGTGGGCTCTTCATCTCCGGAAATATGAGGATCAGCGGCGGGAAAAATCTTGTCCCAATGACGCGGCTTCTTAAAGAGCTCCTTACGCGAGAGGCCCGGGAAAAACTTGGCCGCGTTGCGTTCGAGGAGATCGCCGTTGACGTACGAAACGATTTCGGATACGACTTTGCGAACCATAGGGAAAAGCCCGGAGGCTTAGTTCCGTCCAGCGCCTACCGCTTCACGCTCTTCGGCCGCTTTGTGCGCCGCTGTTTTAGCTTGGGAACCTTGATTCAAGATGGGCAGCATCTTCATTGGCGGCCGTTGTCCGGCCTTGGATGGCCCGGGCTTAGAAAGTCCTAAGGTATCCATAAAGGATTTCCACATGTTTCCGAAATTGGCAGTCGAATCGAGAACGGCCGTTGGTTCATAACCGCAATGGACCATGCAATCCGCGCAACGTGGATCGCGTCCGGTGCCGTATTGATCCCACTCGACGGTTTCCATCAGCTCTTTAAAGGATTTCGCATATCCGTCGGACATGAGGTAGCAGGGCTTCTGCCATCCGAAGACATTGCGTGTCGGGTTGCCCCAAGGCGTGCATTGATAATCTTTGTCACCGATCAAGAACTCCATAAAGAAAGAGGAATGGTTAAACTGCCAGCTTTTTTGCCGTTCGGTCGAGACCTCGTTCTCGGAGGGGCGCAGAATCTGACGGAAGAGCTCCTTGGTACGTTCGCGTTGCAGGAAGTGCTCCTGGTCCGGCGCTTTCTGATACGGATATCCCGGCGACACCATAATGCCGTCTGTTTTGAGATCATTTGTGAGGTAGTCGAAGAACTGGTGGAACTCCGAAGGATCAACACCTTCAAACACTGTCGTGTTCGTCGTTACGCGGAATCCCTTAGCTTTGGCGGCTTTGATCGCGCTCACCGCGATCTTGAAAACACCTTCGCGGCAGACCGATCGGTCGTGGGTCCCTTCGAGACCATCCAAGTGGATGCTGAAGGTTAAATAAGGAGAGGGGGTGAACTCATGGAGGCGTTTTTCCAAGAGGATCGCGTTGGTGCACAAATAGATGAATTTCTTACGCTTGATGAGCTCAGAGACGATCTGCGGCATCTCAGGATGCATGAGCGGTTCGCCTCCTGGGATGGAGACCACAGGAGCGCCACATTCTTCCGCCGCCTGGATGCATTCATCGACGGTAAGCCGTTTCTTTAAGTCCTCTTCAGGAAATTGGATCTTGCCGCAGCCCGCGCATTCGAGATTGCAGCGGAATAGGGGTTCGAGCATGAGGACAAGAGGGTACCGTTTGGTCCCTTTGATCCGATGCTTCATAACATACGCGCCGACTTTGACGCTCTGCAGTAATGATAAACCCATGGCGTTTGCCTCCAAGAAAAATAAACCGCAGGCAGTTAAAACACAGCCGGCGGTTAACCTTTGCTCTCTGTAATAATGATATCAATCCTGACCTTTCCAGTCAATATTGAGGACCAACGCGTCGTTTAGGTTCGTTTATGTATTTTTAACCAAAATATCGCTAAGGATATCGGCGGCTTCGTCGCCGCGGTCGGCAGCGTTTGAGAGGTGGCGGTAGATTTCGCGCATCTTGAGGATGGTGACGACGTCAGGGGTTTTGAAAATCTCGGCTAGGGCCTCGCGGTACAGATGCTCCATGCGATTTTCTGATTTTTTGGCTTTGATGATGTGCTGATGCATGTGGTTCGGCATATGCCGCAGCCCTTCGACCGCCATGGTGATCTCGCGAGCGCCTTCGTAGAGCGCCTCGGACATGTCGACCAAGTGCTGATTGGTCGGGGCTTGGAAGAGACGCATCTCCTCCACCGTCGAGTTGGCGTAGTCGATCATGTCGTCTAAACTGCGCGAGAGCGCGAAAATGTCTTCCCGCTCAAACGGCGTGATGAAAGTCAGGTTGAGCGCTTCGATGAGCGCGCGGCGAAGTTCATCGGCGTCTTTTTCGGTTTGTTCTACCTTAAGCCCCAACGTCTCGCTCGGCGTCCGCACATAATCGCAGAGCTGTTTTAGCCCTTCTTCGCTCATGCGAGCCTGGTCAAAAAGCATTTGATAAAAATCGAACCGTTTATGGAACCACATGCGCCACCCTTTGCGTGATCCATACGACAGAAGCCGCCAGAAGCCCAGAGGCGGGCAGGGTGATGAGCCAGGCCAGACCGATTTCACCGACCAAATCCCAGCGGATCCCGCGTGGATGCACCGCGACACCGGCCCCCAGGAGCGACGTGGATATCAACTGGCTGCTGGACATCGGGTAGCCGGCGATCGAACTCACCCCTACGAGAAGCATCGTCGACGTTTGCGCGCAGACGCCCTGCAGGGGCTGCACGCGGTATAGTTTTTGTCCCACACTGCGAATCACGCGGCGGGATCCGAAGATAAGCCCGACCGCCAAAGCAGTTCCACAGAGAAGCGTCACCGGCCAAGGCATGAGAGAGAAGGAGCCCGAAGCGTGTCGTGCGGCGATCGCCAGGGCGATCACCGCCATCGCCTTTTGCCCGTCATTACTTCCGTGAGTCAGCGCAACGCCCATAAGCGCGACAATCTGCAGACTGCGAAAAATCCGGTTCCACGAAGGCGCCAAAAATTCACCGATCCAATAGCCGATGCGCGCCAACCCATAGCCGGTAAATGATCCCACAAGAGGCATCACGCCCAATAACACGAAGATCCGAACAAAAATTTCCCAATGAACCCCCTTAAAACCATAGGCCCCCACAAACGCCCCGGAGAGGCCGCCCACCAGCGCATGACCGGAGGATGTCGGCAACGCCATTCGCCACATCACGAGATTCCAGACCAAGGCCCCACCCACCGCCGACGCTAGCACAATCAAAAGCCGCGCGGGCGGATCGCTTAGCGGAAAAACGATCAACTGTTGTCCCAACATGCGCGAGACCTGTTGACCAAAAAGAAACACCCCTCCGATTTCGCAAATCGCCACGCACAGAAGTGCTGTTAAAGGCGCCAGCGCGCGCGTCGTGATAACAGCAGACACAAGACTTCCCCCTACGATAAACCCATTCGTCATCCCAAAAATAATCGACAAGACCACGACCGACCAGAATAGAAAGAAGATCATGAGTTGACCGATGCCGCTTCCACCACGCAGTTGCGTCCGGCGGCTTTGGCCGCATAGAGGGCACGATCGGCAGCGCCAAGCACGGCTTCCGGCGAATCTCCATCATGAGGGAAATGCGCGATGCCGATAGAGATCGTCACATGGACCGCCTCGAGACCAATCACAAAGGCTTCGTTTCCTACTCGCTGACGAATTTGTTCGGCTTTTACTTTTAATCCTGCCGGCTGCGAGCGCGGCAGAAGACAGACAAATTCTTCGCCGCCGAAGCGCGCGATGACGTCGGTTTCATAGATGCCGTCGTGCAGGCGCTGGGCGACCGTTTTGAGTACTTCGTCGCCGACTTGATGGCCGTAGCTGTCATTTAAATTTTTGAAGTGATCGATATCGATCATCAGAATGGAAAAGGTCGTTCTAAAAGATCGGGCGCGCGCGACTTCTTCCCTGAGGCGTTCTTCAAAAGGTCCGCGGCGGGAGAGTCCCGTCAAACCGTCTGTACGCGAGCGCTTGTCGAGTTCGCGATAGAGTTTTGCTTTGGCCATGGCAAAAATAAGCTGGACGGCAAACGTGTTGGCTTCGGCCAGAAGCGCCGCCTGCTGGTCAGGAGCCAATTCCGTAATGCGCACAATCACGCATCCGATCCGTTCATGCAGGCGCCATAGCGGCATCCCCAGCGCCCACACCGAGCGCCCTTCATCGGTCCCGCTTTGCGGGATGAATGTATGAAGAAAGGGATCTTTTTTCGCTAAATCTTCCGCGCGGGGTTCCGGGGTTACGCCGCGACGCTGCACGAGCGACAGCTCGCCTTTTTCATCTGTCAAATAAAGCGCCCAGCCGTCCGATCGGAAAAAGTGCTTGAGCGCTTTGTCGAGCGGCGGCGACATTTCTTCCCAGGACATGGCTTCGGCCAAGCGCCGTACCAACTCATATTGCTTAAGCCCGCGGTCGACTTCCGTCACTTTGACGGCGATACGCGCTCTTAAATCATCAACAACCCCGCGGGTCTCATACTGTTTTTCTTCCGCCGCACGCCGGTCTTTGACTGTTCGCTTATGCCAATACGTGTGACGAAAAATCCAGCGCAGCGCGAGCCCCATCGTCACAGCGGCTGTGAGCGCTTGAACGGCGATGGCGCCCGGATCCGCCGCTTTCATAACCAAAATCGCCACCCATCCACCCAAGAGCAAAAAGCAGCCCACGATCCAACCCGCCATGCCAGTCGCGTAGACGAGAGCCATCACAAGCACAAGGCCAAGCGTGAAGAGAAGAGTGGAGAGGCCGCTCATCCAATCACCCGGTTTCGTCCCGCTTCTTTGGCTTGGTAGAGCCGCGTATCCGATACGCGCAAAAGCTGACTGGCAATCGTCGCTTCGTGAGGGAAATTGGAGAGCCCGATGGACACCGTCACCTGTTCTCGCGTGGCGGCATCCGTACCGAATTGAAAGACTTCAGTCGCGATGGCCTGACGGATATTTTCCGCCATCTCGCGCGCCTGCACCACGGTGACCTGAGGAAGGATCAAGACAAACTCCTCGCCGCCATACCGTGCCAACAAATCCACTGGACGCACCAACCGTCCTAATACTTGAGAAAAGCGTACCAGCACTTGATCGCCGGCGGCATGACCGTAGGTGTCGTTGTAGCGCTTGAAGTGATCGATATCCATTAAGAGAAGGCAAAACTCGTTTTGATAGCGTCCGGCGCGCAGGATTTCTTCCGCCAGACGCTCATCAAAAAACTTCCGCGTATACAGCCCCGTCAAGTTGTCGCGTACCGCGCCTTCGTGCAATTTGGCCAACAGCTGAAGATTTTCCAACGCCAGAGACGCCATGAGCGAAAGCGCTTCCAAAATCCGCAAATCACCGATGGAAAACATTTGGGGCTCAAACCCATTCAAGCGAATAATGCCGACCAGTTGACGCTCCACCACAATCGGCGCGGCCAGGACGGAGCGCACTTCATTGCCCGCGCGCACCATTTTAAACCGAGTGTCTTGCGCTAAATCGGTGACCAACAGCGACAGTTTTCGCTCCATCAGCCAGCGGTCCATGGGATCGCGCGGAGAATTTCCAGCAAAATAATGAATGGTCCCACGCCCGATGATGGAGCGCACAAATTCCATTAACCGCTGCCGGACCATCACGGGATCCAAGAGACTCGCCAGCTGCTGAACGGCGTCAAACAGATGACGGCGCAGCGCCGCCTGATTGCCCAGCTCCATCAGGCGTTTGTCTAAACTTTCTTTTTCTTTCCCCAACTGAAGGAGCGCCTGCTGGCGCTCATTAATGAGCTCATTAAATTGACGCTCATCATCCACGTCGCGCGCGGCAAACCGCTGCGCCAGAAACACGCCCGCCCAGAGCAGCACAATATGCCCGGCCATCCAGGGTTTATCGTTTGCCGCCACAACGGCAATGCCACCGAACTCGATCAGCGTCACCAGCACACCAAAGACCGCGGCCATCTCAAGTGAAATAAGCACGGCCGTGGCCAGAACGAAAGTGAAAAAAAGCAGCGCGATTAACGGATACTGCGCCGGCAGATTAAAGAGGAAGATGGTGAGACCAAAAAAAAGCAACATCCCCGGAAGCAGAAACGCCGCGGTTTTACGCTGAACTTGCATGCCCGTTGTTTAACAGGCGATGCTCTAGAAATCAAGCAGTTTTCTGAAGATGTTCGCGAACGAGGGACTCTAAAGCCAGGCCGGGAAGCGGGATGCTAAAAAGAAAGCCTTGGGAGATATCACAGTCATGTTCGCGCAAATAGGTTTCCTGTGCGGCCGTTTCCACCCCTTCGGCCACCACCTGCAGCTTAAGCGAATGCGCGAGCACAATGACCGCGTTGGCAATGGCGGCATCACTGGCATCCGTGGTGAGATCACGGACAAACGATTGATCGATTTTCAAGGTATCGATCGGAAATTTTTTCAGATAGCTCAAGGACGAATATCCCGTACCGAAATCATCGAGCGACACTTTGACGCCCATGATTTTCATGCCCCGCAAAAGAACGTTCGTATAATCGGCGTTTTGCATCGCGATGCCTTCGGTGATTTCCATCTCAAGCCATTTGGCCTCTAGCCCCGTCTCCTTTAAAATCCGTGCGACGGTTTCGACTAAATCCTGCTGCTGAAACTGCCGCGCGGAAAGATTCACAGCCATCGTCATAGGGGGAAGACCCGCCTTCTGCCAAGCCTTATTCTGCGCGCAGGCCGTGCGGATGACCCATTCGCCAAGCGCCGTAATGAGTCCGGCCTCTTCGGCGATCGAAATAAATTCCGCCGGGTACACAAGCCCCAGATCAGGATGTTGCCAACGCACCAACGCCTCAACCCCGACGATAACCCCCGTGCGCATATGCACCTGCGGCTGATAATGGAGCAAAAATTCCCGCCGCTCCAACGCCTTGCGCAGGCTATTCTCGAGAGCCAACCGCTCGAAGGCCCGCGCGTTCATGGCGGGCGTGTAAAGCTGATAATTGTTGCGACCCTGTTCCTTAGCCCGGTAGAGCGCCGTGTCCGCATTCTTGAGCAACGTATCGGCGTTTTCGCCATCGTAAGGATAAAGGGTGATGCCAATGCTCATGGTGATATGCAGCTCGTGCTGATCAAAGTGAAACGGAGGCTTGATGGCTTCCAAGATTCTTTGCGCCACGTGAACGGCGCGGTCCGCGCGATTTATTTGTGGGAGAAGAATGACAAATTCGTCCCCGCCCATGCGCGCCAGCGTATCGCCGTCTTCCAAGCTCGCGCGCAGCCGTTCGGAAACCCCGCGCAACAGTTTATCCCCGATGGTGTGGCCCAGCGTATCGACAATTGTCTTGAAACGATCCAAGTCGACAAACAGCACCGCCAGCATTTTTCGGTTTCGACCGGTCTGCGCGAGCGCGACGGTCAGGCGATCGCGGAAGGTCGTGCGGTTCGGGAGATTGGTCAGTAAATCGTAATGCGCCTGGTGTTCGACGGTGGCTTGGGCTTGCTTGCGATCGCGGTGGACCTCCACTTCACGCAGCTCGCGTTCGATGGCGGGCACAAGGCGCGTCAAGTTGTCCTTCATGACGTAGTCTTGAGCGCCCGCTTTCATGGCTTCGACCGCTAAATTCTCGTCAATGCTTCCGGAGACGATAAAAAAGGGTGTGTCGTATCCGTTTTCTCTTAAAAGATTGAGCGCTTTGAACGAACTGAAATGCGGCAGGTTGTGATCGGCGACCACGACATCCCATTTGCGGCGGGCGAGCGCGACTTCCATCGTGGATCCGGAATCCACTCGCTCATACACCGGGTCGAAGCCTCCTTTTTTGAGCGCACGCAGAAGGAGCTGCGTATCATCTTCAGAATCTTCAATGATCAGGACTTGAAGTGGAGTCGTCATACCGTCTGAGTCCTATTATAGAGTTTTGCCGGAGCGGAGCAATGCCTCAAAATCGCTGACAGGAATGGGGCGGCTGAACAGATACCCCTGCATTTTATCGCAATGATGTTTCTTGATGATGGCGAGCTCTTCTGCCGTCTCCACGCCTTCAGCCACAACATCCATCCGCAAACTATGCGCCAGAACGATGATCGCCGATACGATGGCTTCCTCTTTAGGGTCCGTCGCCAGATCTTTCACGAAGGATCGGTCGATCTTAAGCGTATCGATCGGAAAATGCTTGAGCTGGCTTAGACTCGAATAGCCGGTTCCAAAATCATCCATCGAGATATGAACCCCCATGCGCTTCATCTCTTTTAAGATGGCCAGCGTGAAATCGGCATCCTGCATGGCATAGGTTTCCGTAATTTCCAAGTCCAGCCATTCGGGCGCCAAATGAGATTCACGCAATGCCGCTTCGACTTTTTCGACGAGATTTTGATGGTGGAACTGCCGGCCGCTCAAGTTGACAGCCACGGGGATGTGCGGGAGTTTTGCATTTTGCCAGGCTTTATTCTGTGCGCAAGCGGTGCGCAGCACCCAATCTCCTAAAGGAACGATCAAGCCGGTTTCTTCAGCCACCGGAATAAATTCGGAAGGCGGCATCATGCCCAAATCCGACGCCTGCCATCGCAGGAGGGCTTCCATACCGACGATTCTTCCCGTGATTAAGTCCACCTGTGGCTGGTAGAAAAGAGTGAACTCTTCTTTTTCGATGGCCTTCTTTAGGCGTGTTTCCAGGGCAAATTGATGCACTGCTTCTAAACCGACATCGGCCCGGGATAGGGGTTTACCCATGACATTGTAGTTTTGCCTTGATTTAGAGAGGTTGCAAGGGATTTTTTACAAGGGATGCTTAGCCCAACAGCTTTCGAATTTTCTCTAAAAGTTGATCGGAAGAGTTGGGCTTGTTTTTGATCTGGTGGATGTCCGAAAGAACCTGCTGAATTCGTTCGATTTCTTCATCTTTGTCCGCGAGGGCCGTTGCCATCTCCTGATCATGAGCGCGGCGAGCGGAAGCATCCACGAACGTGAGCACCACGCCCTGAATCAAATCCCCATCCACAATGGGCGACGTCGTGTAAGCCACAGGCAACGGATCGCGATCTTTCTGTCGGAATGCCGCGACCGAATCGTCCACATGCGCGACGCGCGTGTTGTGCAACGACTGGACGATCGGGCATTGGCTAGGCTCGCATTGACCGTCATGCAGAACATCATGCGCGTTTTGCCCGAGAAGCGTGCGCGGCGGGTATCCCAGCATGCGGCCCGCCGTGGCATTCACATAGATGCAGTAACCGTCCCGGTCCATGGCTATCAGGCCTTCGCCCATAAACTCGGCCATTCCTCGTTCTAACAGGGTCAATTCTTTTTGCTCGATCTCGACTTTCTCACGCTCCATGTATTGGCTGATCTGAGCGCCGGTACCGACCATCAGCAGAAGAAGATTTTTCGACAAAGGCCAAATCCGGCGGCTGTAAAACACGAGCACGCCCTGCAGTCCGCGGCGGTTGGCGATGGGAAATCCGCAGGCGCTGACCAAACCGGCCTGAGCGGCCAAGGCCGCTTCCGGGAAACGCGGGTCTTGAGAGAGATCTGACAACCAGACTTGCTCGCCTTTCGCCCACACATAGCCGGGCACGCCCATGTCGCGAGTCAATGTCGTTTCTCGAATAAAATTCTCAAAACTCTGGATGTCCAAATCCGCGGGATGCCACTGGTCGACGCATTGAAGAATGCTCGCCCGCTGATCCAATCGCCAGAACGTCCCCAGGTCCCATTCTTGGGCCTCGCAAATGGCCTGCAGAATGCGCGGCGCCGCCTCAAAAAGTGACGGCGATTCGGCCAACGCGCGAATAATAGCGGCTTCAGTCGCCAAACGCCGCGTCGTCTGTTCACGGTCCGTCACATCCTGTTGGATCGCCATGACCTGAACCACGCGCCCCATATCGTTGCGCACAGGAGAGACGAAGAGATCGTTCCAAAAGGGTGTCCCGTCCTTGCGATAATTCCGCAGGAGGACTCGGCAATCCCGTTGCTCTTTAAGCGCCTTGCGCAAATCCTGCAAACCCTTTTGATCCCGATCCGTGCCTTCCAGAAAACGGCAATTTTTTCCGAGTACTTCTTGAGTCGTGTATCCGGTAATTTTTTCGAAAGCGCGATTCACATAAACAACAGGGAAATCCGGGCGGCTGGCGTCGGTTAAAATCATGCCGTAGGGACCGGAGGTGAGCGCTTTTTCCTGCAGCACAAGAGGGAGTGTCATCTTTTTGGCCCATCGCGAGGCCAATAACGAACAGGCCCATGCCAACGCGGCTACGAGAAAAAGAACGGACAGCGCCAGAGACACTTCCATGGAAGACATTTTTATAACCTCTTATATGTAGTACCTTAGGAGAAAATATGCAACGAAATTTTGCATGATATAGGTCATGACGTTACCACGCCTGTTGGCGGCATCGTTTCTGATTCTGGCGCCGGTGGCGGCCATTCAGGGAATAAAACAAACCAGTTGGGGTCCTATTTTGGCCGCGCCGGCCGCACGGCAAACCGGCGACCCAAAAGCCAAAGTGACCATTGTTGAATATTCCGATTTTCAATGCCCGAGTTGCGCCCACATCCGGCCTACCGTTGAGCAATTCCTGACCCTCTACAAAGGGAAAGTACGCTTAATCTACAAATATTACCCGCTCACCCGTGTCCACAAAAATGCGATGCCGGCCGCTCATGCCGCGGAATGTGCCGCCCGCCAGAATCATTTCTGGCCCTATCACGACCGTCTCTTTGAGACTCAAATGAGCTGGGCTCCTCTGCTGGATCCGGCCACCAGCTTCATGGCCATCGCCCAAGGAACGCACCTGGATATGCCGAAGTTCCAGAGTTGTTATGCGGACCCCGCGCCTTTGGCGGTTGTCGAGCAGGATGCCAAGGAAGCAGCGGATCGCGCGGTATCGGCCACGCCGACTTTTTTTGTGGGCGATGAGCGCCTCGTCGGACAAGTGTTCGCGACCGATGGCGCGCGAACCATTGAGAGGGCCATACGCCAATGACCCCTAAAAATTTCCTCTCACTGGCGCCGCGACTCGTGGTCGGATTAGTGCTGCTGTACGCGGGATTTTTGAAAGCCGCCGGGCCCGCCGCGGAATTTGCCGCCGCGCTAGCGGCGTATCATCTTTTCCCCTCCGTTCTTCTTTCGACCCTTGCGCTCGCTATTCCTTACGTCGAGATGTGGGTCGGTCTTTTTGTGCTCGCAGGTCTCTACACGCGCTACGCCGCTAGCGCGGCAGCCGCTCTTTTTTGCGCATTTCTTCTCGTCCTCTTATCCGCGCTGCTGCGGGGAATTGACCTGGCTTCTTGCGGTTGCTTTGGAGCCGAAACCCTTTCTCCTCGCTGGACTGTCATGATGGATACGGTTCTGCTCAGCCTTTCGTTGTGGATCCGCCGGCAATCGAAAAGCTCGCCTCCCCTGTCCTTGGACAGGACCCTGAATTAACTACCAAAAGACCTCTAAAAATATAGGACTTTTGTCACTTTATAAAAGGCCCCGCCGTTAACACGTCTGTAATAGTATTCCGCTACACTTTTATGACTTATGACTAAGCCCTTCTACCTAAAATTTTTGAGCATTACGCTTTCGCTGGCGCTCGTCTGGACCTCCGGCAATTTGGCGCAAGCCGTGGCGGTCGCTCCTGACGTTTTCATCGCCCCTTCCAATCTGCCGCAATTTCAATTTCAGCCGCCGGGGGAGTTGGGGCGGGTTGTGGATTACTTTAATGCCGACCCAACTGTATGGAGCGGGCAGACGCGGAGGTCTGCCCCTACAATGCCCTTGGTCATTCTCATTCAAGACCTGCACGCCCATTATGGCGTTCAAAAAAACATATCCAGCATCCTCGATTTTCTCTCTAAAAAACTTTCTTCTTCCGCTCCTCCGCTCCGCCACTCTTCCGCTCCGCCCTTCGCCCTTGCCGTCGAAGGCGCCGAAGGTCCCATCGACTCCTCCGTCATGGCCTTATACCCTGACGAAAAAGTAAAACGGGCTGCCGCGGATTATCTGATGCGCGAAGGCGAGCTCACCGGTGCGGAATATTTCGCCATCCAGCGGGGCCTTCCGCATCTGCTCGTGGGTGCTGAAAACAAAAAATATTATCTCCTCCATCGCGACCTTTTCCGTAAAACGCTGACCGACCGCAATGAACTCGTGAGTCGCCTCAAAACGATCCAAAGCGAGATGAACGAACTTCCCCGCCGAGTTTTCCACAAAAACCGAGACCTCTGGGAATTCCAGAAAAAGGTAGACGCCTACGATAAGGGGGAGATGTCGACCCATGACTTCATTGGGATGCTAGTAGAAATGGCTACTCATTTGTCGAAGGGGGACGGGAGAAGGGAGATGGGAGATACATCCATTTCATCCCTCGCCCCTCACCCCTCTCCTCTCAACATAAAAAAGAATTTCCCCACGCTGGCCGCTTTTGCCGCCAACTCTGGCTATGGCACGATGGATCAAATCCGCACCGCGACGGCTGGATTTCTCACTCAAGCCCAGGACCGCTTCACCGCCCAAGAAAGAAAAGATCTGCAGGCCCTCGCCAAAAATAAAGGCGCTACAACCTACTATCTCTATCTGCGAGAGTTGATTTACAAAAAGCAGCTCTTCCTGGCCGTTCCACCGGAATTGGCGGAATACCTGGAATACCTCCATACGGCGCAGACCATGGGAATGGACCGGGTGGTGCATGAAGCGCGCGAGCTGGCCTTTCAAATTAAATTGGATCTCGCGCGTGATGGCGGGCAGACACGGAGGTCTGCCCCTACAAGGCAACCATCGAACCCTGCCGTCGATCTTGTGCAAGTCCAACACGACCTTGACTTGCTCCTCCGTCTGGCCGACCTGCAAGCGACAGAATACGAAGTCCGCGATTTCGCGCCGCGGCTTAATCAATTTGTGGCGTTGACGAAGTCACTCCTTATGCGTCCGAAGGGTGAAGAGCGCGAGGAGACGGGAGACGCCTCATTTGATGACGCTAAAATTCGTCAATTAATTTCATCCAGTGTTGATTTTTACGTCATGGCTTTGGTGAGAAATAAGCCCATGATCGATAACACATTGGCTCTTCTCTCGTCGCCTATCCCTCATCCCCCCTCAGTAGCTGTGCTTATCGCCGGCGGTTTTCACACCCTTCAACTCGCGCAAATGCTCCGCGAAAAAAATATCAGCTATCTCGTCATCAACCCCACCGTCGATCACGTTTCAGATAAAGACCATGCGCTCTACATCAAACGCCTCAATGGCCAGCATCTGACAACAGAGGAAATCTTTTCGGACGCCGAACAGAAGTCCCCGGAATGGGTTCAGGCCATTAAAACCGTCGGAGGACCTGATCTTTCGCCCAATCGAATCGCTCTATCAAAATTTTGGCCATTCACAACGGGCGGAAACTCTGTAGCCATAGGGTATGACCATAGTGAGGCTGCACCAGGGCTTCAAGCGGCTGATATTCTGCTCCATCATCAAGCCGGCATCAATACAAATGTCGGCGAAGAAGATGTCAATGAATTAGATGAAACACATCGGAAGATCGAGCAGGCCATCGGCCAAGGCGAAGCTTTGGGGATCACACGCTTTATTCTCACCGACCTCGAGAATCTTTTCGAGGGGACGGATAAACAGTTGGCACAGAAGCTGCTTCTGGGGCTGCACTTTGATGATGACGCGCAGAGCCACCAAGCCGTTTCCAACTTGCAAGCGCATCTGAATCGTGGGCCCACCGCTCGCCGGGACTTACAAGCGGCTCTCAAAAACGCTCAAGAAGTCATGCAAACGTCCCTCGACCCTTCCCAATTTGACAACTTTCGACTGGTTATGGTGTTCAGCGAGGATCCCTTCTTCACAAATGCGAGGCTTCTGGCCCATACGGATGCCGGTCGTAAATCGGTCAAAGCAGCCCAAGTGGCCCCTTCTCTCTTCATACACGAAAGGACGTTAACGGTTGGCCAGTCAGATACCGTCGGCCTACGACACCTTTTCCAACACGAAGCCGCAGATTTTAGAAGAGGTGGACACGCCTGGCAAAATTCGGAAGAAGAGCGAGCGGTCAATCGGCTGTGGGATGTCGTACGTACTCCGTTGTTGAACCCATTCCTACGATCTCAATCATTCAATCATCCTTCGGATTCAAATGATCCCACAGCTCGAGAGAAAGCGGCGGAGGCAGGTAGAGATGCCGTCCCCCACAAGATTTTGTGGTCTTCGAGCGGCCGAAGGCGGAGCATCGAAGAAATCCGCAAGATTATGGGTTATGCGGCAGAATTTGGTCTTCGGATTCTTCAGGCCGCTGACATTCTAGATCGGCAGGAACAGGAATCTGCTCCTGACCCAGCCGCTAAAATCGCTTCCTCGCATGACTCGCTTCTCTCACCGGACGCGGGACTTGTGTTTTATTTTCGTCCAGAGACAAATCGCTCACCCACTATTTACGTGAAAATTAGACAAACTCCGACGGGTTGGATCGCGGCAGAAGAAAAGACTCAAGATTTTATCTTTTTTTCGAATGACAGACTCAAAGCCGCCATTTCAGGGCGTCCCCCTAAACAAGATAGTCCACCGGAGAAGACCCCCCTTGTGAAAACCGCAAAGTCGTCCCCCGCTAATGGATTTTTCTATTGGCCGGAGCGATGGGGCGCCAAGGACGCCTGGCTGGTCGGGCTGGGAATCGCGGGATTGGTTTTTGAGGCGGCTATCGGAGCGAGCTGGAGCGGGTGGATGCCCCATCTCTTGGCGCGCGTCGATTTTTCTCTGGGATGGGTGCTCATCACTCACCTGTGGCCGATGGCTAAGAGCGAGCGCAGCACCTCCTCCATGCTTAAAGCCATGTCCTTTCCTGTGGCTTATGCTGTTCTTCCTATTTTCCATACCATTCCATTTGTCTATCCGCTCTTGCTGATCGGACTGATCGTCGGACACGCCATCTTTGATATTCAGCATATTTTCCCTCAATTCCGGTGGTCGCGCTTAAAAGAAGATTTGATGCGGGATCCTTGGGGACTACGCGGGATGGGTCTTATCGGCATGATCTTCTTGGCCAACCCCTGGTTTTTAGCGGTGGCCATGGGTGTTTATCTCCTCGTCTACGTCATCGCACGTCCCACCGTTTGGCAGCGTCTTGATGCGACTCAACGCGAACGCGGTGCGCGGGCGATCCGACAAGCGTTGCAGGAAGCCTCCGAGCTGAAGGGCGCTGACGCTATCCCATTACTGGAAGCGCTCTCGGCCCTCAAAAATTTGCAGACCACGCTTGCGACGGAGCGCCATAACGCGATGATCCTGAGTCAGCATAAGACCATCCTGTCTTATGTGCTGGATCTGGCAGCCAAAGACGAACGGGTAGCTAGGTTGGTTGCCGTTCTACGTCTAAATGAATTCGATCACGACTATAGCCGCTTTGCCGAAAACGGGAAATACTATGTGGCCGCGGATTATCTTCCATTTGACGCTCTGGCCATAGGAGACAAAGAAGAATCGGAGATCAAAGACCTTCTGCATAAAGCTTACGAGACAGATGGCATTCCCGCCTTCGAGCGCGCGTTGACGCTCGTAGCAGAAGAAGAAAGAACAAGCTATGCCACCCATTTTCTCCAGGAGCGCTTCGTCGCCTTGGGAAAAGAAGCCATCGGACGTGTTTCCCGACACATTTATTCTGCGCAATCACAAACACGCGTCTTTGATGTGGCTGTGGATCTTGCTGCATCGTCGAAGGATACCCTGGCGGCCAATATCCTCCGCAGCAGGCTTCGAGGTATAGGTGGAATTTCCGCCGCTGCGTCTCCCGATATTTTGGCATGGGCGGGTTCTGACTGGCTTATGACGCTAAAGCTCATCCAGGCCATTTCAAAAACGGGAGACAGAGTGGCTATCCCTGAATTTTTAGCGTTGCTCCCATCGGCGCTAAACAAAAACTATCGTTTGGCCGAAAGTCTCGTTAAAGGTCTAGCCGAGATGCCTGACGTGGGCAGTTTACCAATGCTTAATCGTGTCATTCGCGATCGATCTCTCCCCTCCGATCTCCGGAAAGATGCCATCCGAACCGCTTTCCAAATTATTCAGAATACTCCGAAAGATGGAGCCCCAAACCGCCTTGTCGATCCGGTGCTTATCGCAGCCACAATCAATGCCCTGCGCGAAGCATTCAACTCCCCATCCGAAGACGATCCAATGCACCTCACCTGGCGATTTTTAATCGCGCAAGATCTGCAGTTGTTAGGCCGCCCACAGTCGACAGCGATTTTTCTGGAACTAGTGAAGGGGAATCGACGAGAGGAATTGGTCAATAGCGCCTGGATTCGTCTTATATCGGCTCAATCTCATGAAGACGCGCAAGCCGCAGCGACCTTTTTGAAAGAAGCCGGCGCAGAAGATCGCATCGGTCAAATTATCTTAGATGACGGAAGTCGAGTGGCTTTCGGTCCATGGTTTTTTGGTCGAACAGTTGGAGGGGTTCATATTGTCAAGGCCAGCGATTCACCCAACGAGATGGCTTTTGAAGAAAACGACGGCAAGTACCATCTGCTTCACGCCGATCGTTCTTCAGAGGACTCCGTCCGGCGAATCGCCGCGGCGCTGCAAAACGAGCTTCTCACGTCCTATAGGTCAGGAGACTGGATTAGCGCCAGGACGATTTTGGATAAATACGGCTGGCCTTTGGCCTGGAGAGAGGTCACGGAGCGTGCGCTTCAAACGCTCACCGATCCCCAAAGCCCTGTTTATCTCTCACGAATAAAAAGTCAGCCTGATGCCTATCGCGTCATGATAAAAAAATCCACCACTCCAGAACGTGCAAAAACATCGAAAAAGCCCGCTGTTGCACGAAACCGAACAGCCAAAAGGCTGTTGGAATTAGAGCTACTTCTTGGAAGCCTAGGGATATTGGCTTTCATCTTCATTCCTCAAAATCTTGACCTGCTCACGCGCCTAGCACATAATCCCATCGCCTCTGTGCTCGTTGTTCTCTCAATCCTTGGACTGATGATAGCATCGCTCTTTCCCCCTTTTAGCCATTTATCCGACGAACCCGAACCATCCGATACACAAGAATCGCCCGAAGACCTCTGGGCGCAAATCGAGCATGCGTATCACGACTATTCACCACGAAACAACATCACAGAAGGCCTGCTGCTGCATGCGCCTGGAAGACCTGAAATTCGCAGTGAGATTTTATGGGGTAAGGCCGGACAAATTCTTGTCACAAATCCAAGCCTCGATACTTCTAACAATGTCGTGGCCTTCTGGGATTCCCGCACGCAGCGGGCGGTGCTCGTCAGCATTTTCAATCCGGATGACGTCTTATTTGCCCGCGTCACGATACGCCAGGCCTTTTTGAAAATGGGGGTTCAACCGGACGACAAAGAGTATATTCGAGACAATGTCCATTACATCCTGATCCGCGCAGACCAAGATGACCGTGTGCCAGATCGTGTCCAATTGCAGCGAGACTCCGGCAAAACCCGCGAAATGTTGGAGGAAGCCTTTAATGGGTTGGGGCTGGCGCTTCCTCAGACGAAGCTCGATCGCCGCTGGATAACCCCGCAGGGCATTCACATGGCGGCGCGAGAAGGATTCATTTTCGTACCTCCAACGAGCAGTGCCCATCCCGTTTTGGCAGAAAAACTTTCTCGTTTTGCCGCCAACCTGTCTACCCCTCGAAGTCGAGGGCACGAGGTACTTGTGATGCGGGACGTTGTGGCTAGAACAATCTACACCGAACCCGATGTCCGGTCTCTCTGGCATGGCGAACTCACGTTAGACCATCTGATCGATCTTGCGATACGCACAAGAAATGCACGATTCAACAAGAACGAAGATCTCATGATTCCTTATGGGAATCCCGATGCGGAAGGGCATATGCCCCTTGTCTCCCTGCGAGTTATTTTCTCACGAATGTTGACCCATCCCTCACCCTTGCTTAGCCCCCGCGCGCAAGAGATTTATGATGGCTTGCATGTCTTAAGCAATGCCGAGCTAAGCGAAAAAATGCTGGAACCGGGAGGCAATTTTCACATGCCGCTTCCACAGCTCCTTCAACTCTGCCAAGAAATCGATGACCATTTTTTAACATTTTTCACAAATCCCTTTACATATGAATTTCTCTATCGGGAGATGTCTAAAGAAGTCGGGATCGAAGTCGATCCGACGGAATGGGAACGTTTGAACTTTCGTCAAGCCTTAGCTGTTGAAGTGGCACAACGCTTGAACATGCCGTCAGAACCATCAGAAAACGACGTTGCTACGGACGAAGAAAAAATTCTTGAACACCAGGGATGGTTATCAAGTTGGCGCCAACGTGGGCCGTGGGGTGAATTTGCTGCCAACCTGATGGAGACCCTGATTCTAACAGTCCTCTGGTTCGGCGGGCTCTATGTCTTTGGGCATCACACCAACCTATGGACAGCGACTTTCATACCCATTGGGGTAGCCGGGATCATGTCTCTTCTGCATGGCTTGGGCCGCGCCCCGCGCCTTGGTAAAAACGCGAAGGGGACATTCCGCCAGCGCTTCTTCAGCGGTCGGGTTGCTTTTGGCGACGGCGGAACAGAAGCGTATGGATGGATGAACGGGCTAAAGCTCTTAGGCCTTTTTCTAGTATTCTCAATTCCCTTTATGGTTGCCATAGGATTTGTCATCGGCTCCGGCCATTTCACCGATACGATGCTCTTGAGCGCAAAAGGCCTGGAAGGAGCTTTCGTTTTAGCCGTGATCAGCCATCTGGAACATTTTCCTCTTTGGGATCAGCACCTCTCCAAGCGCTTCTTATCCATGCCAAAAGCTGAAATCAAGCCCCCATCAACGCCTACTCCTGAGAATTCAGAGGAAGTAGATCGCGCTTGGCAGATCATCCGGGAAAAATTAGAGACTTATCGTGGCGCCAGTAGCATTCCTGTTGATTTCTGGGTCGGAAGTTTTTGGCCTGGGGTGCTGGAAAAGGGAAGGGTCGCTAATCCCTGGGTCGAACCTTACCTTTCAATTCTGGCACAACTCCGCGAGTTCTTGAAGGAAAACGGAAAAGAACGTCAATCCGGACAACTATCGCCTGCTCAATTTATCAGGCAAGTCTTAGACCGTATTGATACGTTGCGGCCGCCGGTTAAAAAGACGGCACCTGCAAGACCTGCCGTAGAAATGACCCCGGAGGATAAGCAAGTAGCCGAGGCATGGGATGTGATCAAAGCCCGGTTGAATGAACTTTTGACCGGCCTGCAGCAGAACCGTCGTCCTCTTCCGGATATCGAATTTGTGAATAGCAATCCCTGGAGCCAGCGGCTTCATAATGCCGGGATCTTTAAGACGGGACCCGAATTATGGGATTTTAATAGTGCCACCTTTGAGAAGCGCGTATCACGGGAACTATTTCAAATTTTCCATCTGGCCTATGAGATTCATCCGCGTCGCGAGCAGCCCGAGGCTTTCTTGCAGACGGCACTGGCTCTTATCGAGCAGATTGCCCGAATCCGGACGGAAAGGATCGAAGCCGCAGGATGGGTTCCCGGGCTGCATATCCTTGGCTTGACCGAAGCGAACCAACTCCTCGTCATCATTGAACCTTCCGGCGTGGACAGCGAATCTCGAAGGCTTCAGCTGCTGGACTTCAATGCCACGATTGACAGCCAGCAGAATCAATCCATTGATGTTCCTATGAATGCCTATATGGCTCAAGGGGCTGTCGAAGCTTTCGCAGAATCCACACGTGATGAAAAACTGCTAAAGGCAAGCATCATCTCAGCGGGGCGCTGGGAACAAGCGGAGATAGGCATTGAAGTGACTCTGCCTGATGGCTTCTGGATCAAGCTAATCCGACAGTCTCGTCTCAACCCTTCTGTATGGCATCACCTCGGCCATCAGTACAAATTGATCATCAAACGAATGTTGAAAGGCCCCAATGGCAGGGAAGGTGGTATTCGTCTTCTTTTTGATGGAGATGATTATTTAACAAGTGGAAGAAGAAGCGGCGCCAGCAAACCCCTGGGGCTTCGCAATGACACGACTTATAAAAAAGAATTGGAAGATCTTGAAGCGCGTCACTCGGAGTTCGTAAAGCTTGCCGACACGTTGAATGAGAAATCGACCGGAGAAGCCTACGGAGATATTCCTATTTTCGAAATCAAAGCAGATCTGGGACGCTGGAACGGCTACCATTTCATTCATAACGGTCACCGTATCGTCGTCATCAACGATACCAAGTCGCTGGCGGTTCAGGGCCGAACGCGCAGGCATGAATATCGCGAACTTCACTTGATGGCCCAGGGCCTGTCTGAACGGGACGCTCACATCATCGTTTCGCATGAAGAACGCCAAGACCAAGACAACCCACGAGATGGGCTCTTGACCATAGATGATGTAGATCAACTTTTAGCGATGACTCCGGAACAATTGCAGGCTCTCCTTGATGAATATACTCGTGACGCGGGGATGGTGGGACCCTATTTGGTCCGTAATCAGACGCTGGACGTTTTGGGGCCAGCAATAGATTCCAAAAAAACAGCCATTAATTTAACCGCCGCGGCCAAGTATGAATCCGATTTTTATAAATTTGCGCAAGCCCTTCGATTATCGAAACTCGTCGAATCGGAAACTCCTAACTCCTTTCAACAACATAAGCGTATCGAGGCGTATCTCACGGCGACGGAGGCTGTGCTAACCCGGATCGGCAGAGAAGGGATGGGTTCCGTATTCGCAGATATGGGTGCCTGGGGAATGATCGAGAACAGCATTCATAATGGGCATCCACCCATAAGCGCAACGCCACTAGATAAAACTCTCCATACAAATACAATCATTCATATTCTGCAAATGCTTGTTCCCAACGCCTTTAGCGGAAATCCTACTGACCGAATGCAAATGCAAATTTTGAATCAACGTGATTCATTAGCCCTGAATTCAAACCTAGTGGATATGCGACAAAACATACTAGCTGTTCAAGAATCCACCGCGCGCGCGGCACGGACCCCACAGCGAAAAGCAACAGAAAAGCAATTTAATAGTTTCCTACGGGCATTGGTCGAAGGGATGGATGCTCAAGGGATTAATCATCAGCAGCTTTCGGATTTTCGACAAGCCGCATTAGGTCGACCGATGCAGGACCAGGTGGCTTTTATGGTCATCCAAAATGAAATATTGCGGCGTATTCCAAATATCACGAACAAATTAAGCGGACAGGAAATAGGAGACCTTTTGAATGCCGGAATTCAAGCGTTGCGAATTCCAAAGTATCTGATTGTTCACATATCTAATGAGCTTTATCATCAGCATAGTAAGTATGGATTTACCGCGGCTGAATTTGACGCCACGACAGCACTGACCGAACTGGGCGCCGGCGACCTAACGTTTAAGAAAGCGTTTGGAGAACGCAATGGATCCACCATAGAGTGGGTCATTCGGCAACAGTTAGAGGAAGAAGGACATGCGATGCCTTTGGATGAAGGCCAAAAAGCAGTGCTTTTCAGACGAATTAACACGGTGTATCCTAGAACCTTCTTGGCGGGAGCCGGTTATGCACAGAATGTAGGGACAAAATACTTAGAAGAACACGATGCGGATTACGATAGGCATAACATTATTAACGAAGAACGCCAGAGGGACGCGCTGATTGCCGATCAAAGCATCACTGGAATACGAATGTTGGGTGTGACCCATGGCTTGGGAGACAACGGTGCCTTGGCCGCTCAAATCATCCGTTATACATTCCTCAATGCCCTGCATTCGGAGCGATTTAGAGTGGGCATGACTACAGACGAGGTGATACATGTCTCTCAGCAACTTCTGAAAGAAGCCGTGGAGTATCTCTCGGAAGCCGTCGATCAGAGGATGGCCGATTCTGATCTAAGCGCCACCTTGGGATTACTTATTCAGATTGGCAGCATTCCCTATATTATCAAGATCGGCGATGCACGGATCGATGTCGAAAAATTAGGAGAAAAAAGAGAAATTGCGCAGCTGACCGATGATCACACCCTTCTTCAAGAAGCATTATCTGCCGAAAAAACAGAAACAATAAGAACAATAAACGACGATGCTACAGCTCACCACCCAGAGCGCAACATACTGACACGTTCCCTTCAAGCCCATGCTTATGAAAAAATTCCTAATCTTGCTGACCCTTTGAGCAACAGTTTTGATGTGGTTCCTCTCATGGCGGCGAAACGACTTTTCGTCTTTAGCGCGGGTCTTATGAACGAGCTCGCCGCTTATGCCCATGCGAGTGAACATGGGGAAGAACATCGGGCACTCCATGCTGTGAGAGATCTTATTCAGGCGCATGAAAACAAACAACCTGAGGGGCTCGCCAAAGAATTTGTCGACCAAACACTCGCTTTCGGGAGAGGACTTCACCCCGGCAGCGTCGGCAACTTAACGGCCGTTGTCATGAATGTGAACCCCGCTAATACAAATCGATTTGATTTTAGATACACGCGACCTGTTGAGATTATGGTGGATTTCGGGAATGATGCATTTGTTCTTTATTCCAAAAAAGACTTGATTGCTGCGGGCGAATGGGGACATTCCTTTGTAGCTCGTCATCCTGCCGATTATTATTTAGTAGATTCCACAAACTTGGAATCGATTCAAACAATATCCGATCTCCAGGATCTTCGCATGGACGTGCCGTTATCTCCCTCTCGTGTGCAGATCCGACGCGCAGGACATCTGTTCAGCATTAGCGAAACAAATAGCACACGAGGATTTTCATTGGGATGCACGATAGAAGAAACGATCATGAGTTGGGGAGAATGGAAAGAATATTTCGCGGGAAAAGGATTTGAGATACTGGGAGATAGCGGCATCCCGACGGATAGAAACATGGGGCAGAGAGCTGCTGTTCGCACATCAAATCGTTTCTCTATACAGGTGTCCAAAGCATCTAGATCCACTACCCCTCCTCCTTCGCCTGCGGGCTCTGCCTGGGTGACGAATGACATGTATACCGAAACTCTCGCCGGGTTCTTTGAGCATGGTCTGCCAATGGCAGCACTCGCGCTGGCTCAGCTTTTTTATGGGTCGACGATGGGATCTTATTCCTGGTGGTTGCTCGGGTATTTTGTGCTCGTTCATATCCCACAGATTTTTCTTGATCCACAGCTGAAGGAAGCCTATCCCTCATTGACGGAGCGCATTTGGCATGTGTTCTTCAATTGGAAGTTTTTACTTCTTGCCTCCTTAACCGCCGGTGTCGCATTCGCGTGGCCGCAGATGGGAACCCAAGGACATTGGTTTTGGACCTTCTTCATGAAAGAATTTCATGACCTTTTAAATTCCCGGCGGCGGCGCGAAGCCCTTTTAAAACTTATCAGCAATAGCCCATGGTTGGAAACGTCAGGGGTTGGAGCTTACATTCCCTCCGTGGACATGAAAGAATCCCGCTCCTTCCAGGATAACCTCAATAGCCTGACCCAACAACTGCGCTTCGCCGGACAAGCCTAAATTCGCCCTTAGATCAGGGGAATACGATTGATTTCGGCGAGAGGCGGGGCGGCGGTAAGACCGTATTGGGAGCGGTACCAAGGCAAGAGAACTTCGAGCAGGACTTTGACCATGCAGGCGACGGGGACGCCGAAGAGGAGGCCCCAGAAACCAAAGAGCTTGGCGCCGGACATGAGCGCGAAGACGATGAAGGCCGGATGCAAGTGCACAGCGCTGCGCATCACCGTCGGCTGGATAAACCAATCCTCGATAAAACGCACCCCGACGCAAACCAAGATGACTTTGAGTATTCCCACGGCACTTCCCCACTGAAAAAGAGCTACGCCTCCGCCTAAAAGCACACCCAAGACAGGGCCCACATAGGGAACGATGTTGGCGAGTCCGATCACGACGGCGATTTGTAGGGCATAATCCAGGCCGATGATCCAGAATCCGGCGAAGGCAATACAGCCTACGCAAAGCGCCTCGAGAGAAATTCCCCTCACATATTTGCCGAGCGAATTATCCACTTCGACCATGAGCCCCAAAACCATCTCGACGTAGCGCGAGGGCACCCAGCCCAACACGTGGTCGCGCAACTTGGGGCCTTCCTGGATCAGAAAAAATCCGATGAAAGGAACTAAAAAGGCGATTTCTAAAATAGGAAAAATTCCGAGCGCGAAGGACGGCATTTTATTCAGCACGTCCTGTGGCCATGTGCGTCCATGCTCGGCCACATAATCCAGAAGAGCCGTGTTGACAAAAGCACGGTGCAAGAGCGCTTGAAACGGCCGCCCGTCGTCATGCGCCTGATCGGATTGCAACGAAGCCCGCACATGTGCAAAAGCTTCCCCGCCTTTTTGCACGTAAACCGGCATGTTGTGCGCCGCTTCTTCGGCTTCCAGAGCGGCCACCCAAGCAAGTTTATAGGACGAAAGCGTCACGATGGTCATGAGGCTGACATAAAGGATCAATACGACGGGACGGCGACGGAGTCCGCGCACTTCAAAGAATCGCACGAGCGGATTGAACAGGTACGCAAGAACCGCCGCCAACACGAAAGGCAGGAGAATGTCGTGCACCCGATAGAGAAAATAGGTGGCGGCTGTCAGGAAAACTATAGGAATGACCGTACGGCCGGACAACTTCATACGACCTCTTTGATTTTAACGGTGGAAACGATCGAGAGCGGAGGGGGTATGGCAACAGATCGTAGGCGCGCGGCGAGCAGCATTCCGAGATGCGTCATGATGGCGGCGCCGATGTGCGGAACGTGTTTGACCAGCTTTTCCAATTCGGTTTTATAGAGGAGCTGCACGCGTACGGGATCCATCGCGGCGGCCGTCGCGCTGCGCGGGCATTCGTCCAACAGCGACATCTCGCCGAAATAATCCCCGGGATTTAAAACCGCCAGCTGAGTGTTGTCACCCTCCGCCGTTTTGCGTGAAATCTCGACGCGGCCGCTCTCTAAAATGAAGAGAGCGCGGCCAATATCGCCTTCATGAAAAAGGATTTCCCCCGGCGCATAGGAGCGGACGACCAAGGCTTGGAAGAGATGACCAAATTCGAGGCGTGAAATTCCCTGAAACAGAGAAATGCGCTGAAGGAATTTTCGCTTGCGGTTGAATTCGGGGTCGAGAACGTAGTTGCGGAGCCAGTGGAGCATTCTGATTGAAGTATAGTCGGAATCG
>Ga0207070_1025_pt1 | contig 34260 bp, 23 predicted proteins | sample Alteio_BWMinHeat_92_FD_153591 | JGI IMG/M metagenome (GOLD analysis project Ga0207070, IMG submission 153591) | Enriched cells from forest soil in Barre Woods Harvard Forest LTER site, Petersham, Massachusetts, United States -... | ecosystem: Environmental > Terrestrial > Soil > Temperate forest >...
ATATCACCTATCGCGAGCTTTTTGACCGTGTGCCCACAAAAGAAGAACTCGACGCAATCATCAAGGGTCTCAATGCATTCAACACGGTGCTGCTTACTTCGCGGCTAAATACAATGTTCCGGCAATCCGTTTGGAGCGAACATCCGCAGGATAAAGAGTCCATCGAGAATTTTCAGCGATGGTTTGCAATGGTGTTTTTCGACTCCGATACAAAGCTGCGTCTTGAGACTCGCTTTGGAGCGCAGAACCCTCTACGCCGTCCGGTTTGTCATCCTATGCAGTTGCTGAATGTCATGAGACTTGCGTTGTCTCTTGCTGAAGGCGACGAGAGCGCCCGTCCAGATACGTCACCATTTCACACGCACCAACTTGGGACAGCTTGCCTCATGGTCAGCGACTTGTTTCTCACGGCTCAGGAACAGGAGAACCTCAAAGTAGGCAGCAAAGATGACAGACGGAAGCAGCTCATGTTGCAGTGGCTGCCTTCTATTGAAGTCTCCAATCCCACGTCACTCCGCAACCTGTTATTTCGTTCATACGGCACTTACCGCGTTGCCTTACGTGATCCACAACTGCTTGCCAGAATCAACAAGGAATGCGGCGGCCTAGACATCGAGCAGGACTTCGAAAGACTTTTAGGTATTACTCTGATGGGTTGGCTGAGCTTGGTTTTTGGTGTGCAGTCGCTGCTCCTCTCGCATACGCAAGAGGAGTTAATGAATAAACCTGAAATCTTCCTGATTAATCGAAAAACTCTTTTGCAAGAGTCCAATCTTAGCCGCGTTCAAATCGACGGATTTTTCGACATGCTCTCAATGGCCTTGGAAGAATTACGGCTTGAAATGAAAAAAGAGCGTCCCGTTGATGAGCGATTAGATATTGTGCCTTTCAAATCGAAACCGCTTTTCACGACTCATCCTGACAACTATGCCTGCGTAGATTTTGGACTCCTAACTGAGAAACTGCACAACGGCCCCTACTTCTTACTCGCGAACAAATTGCCCGCGAAAGAACGTTGGAAGGTTTTTAGCGCTTGGGGTTTTTTGTTCGAAGCATATGTGAACTGGCTCTTAGCGAGCCTCAATGGTCGCCATTCGTTCGTTTTTCATCCGGACACTTGCTGGGAAAACGATCAAAGGAAAGCGTTCGATGCACTTTTTACAAAGCAAGGAATTGTGGTCGCAATGGAGTACAAAGGGGGCTTCCTTCCGCAAGACGCACGATACTCCAATGACCTGAACACGTTCATGGAAGCGCTAGAAGGTAGAGTTGGTGTCGGTTGCCACCAACTCGCAAGGGACATCGCCGGTCTGTTTCCTGGAAATGGCTCGGGAAAGAAACTTGTGAAGCTGACTGTATCATCGGACACTTCAACTGTTCTACCTGTGCTTGTTGTTCAGGATCTGATGCTGAGAACGCCCTTTATTAACTACTTCCTAAACCAACGCTTTCGATCAGAATGCGCCAAATTCTCGATGCGAAGCGATATTAGGATCTTGCCGCTAACCGTGCTCCAGATTACTCAACTGGAAAACTTGGTTGAAATGGCGGAGGCGTTCGACTTAGATGTGATGAGCTTCTTGCAACGACGCTGTGAGATTGACGAAGAAATGTTAAGCCAGCTTCAGGATTTTATTAACCTATTGCCAGAATCTCAACAGGATCGATGCTCCGAGCGCTTTCAAAACATCTTCAAGAAGAGCGGTGATGAGATGTGTGCCATTCTCTTTAAGAATGGCACACCGGCGGCCCCTACTTAGTGATTTGGAGATCCTGCCGCCCGGAATCGGTGACGCGAGTGACTGAAACGCCCTGCATGTGAGCATGTATCGTGGGCGCAACTCGATCATGTTAGAGGGGAAGCAACTTTGGGTAGTCAGCCCCCCTGATCCCCATCCAAAGTAGCTGGGATCGGCATGATACCGCGAGATGGCATTGTAGAATCGGGAAAAATGCCCAAGGTCATCAGTTACGGCCCGTGCTCGGGCTATGGAAGACCGTCCAACGCATTGAAGCAAACTGATTGCGCTCGGCGGGAATGATGTACGTCGAACTTGAGAACGGCGACCGACGCGCTGTGAAGCTGGCGATGGCAGCGAAAGCATGAGCAAGCCCCACAATCACTCACGCAATGTCCCTTCAGCACCCGTCATTGCCAACGATGAAGATGCTGCGATGACTATAAAGCGGCAAGACCTTTATGCGAAACATGCGGAGCAGGCATGGAAAGACCTGCAAGCTAGTTCCGACGACTTCGACAGGAACCTGCTCACGTTTTCAAGTGCTGCGCTCGGGCTTTCTCTTTCGTTTGTCAAAGATTTCGTACCGCTTAAGAGTGCGGTATATAAACCTTGCCTATATGGTTCTTGGATCGCGTTTGCATCCTGCATTCTCGTAACGATTTTTTCTTTCCCGATTAGCCTCCAAGCGCAAAAGGCCCACGTGAAGCATCTTCAGAAGTACTACCTTGATAACGATCCTGCTTACTTGGACAAGCCCAGCCTATGGTCGCGAGGGGTCACAGCCTGTTCAGTGCTGGGCGGCATCTTTTTCCTTGCGGGACTCGCCGGAACGGTTATATTCGCTATTGAGAACGCTATGAGGATTCACTGATGAGCCAGAAGTTCAAAACTCCGAGAGTCATCCCAAACATGGATGGGGGCCGTGCTCCTGTGGGCATGACCGAAGTGAGAGAAAGCCGTGCCCCAGTCGCCATGACCAAAGTGAGAGACAGTCGCAATCCGGTTGCGATGACGCCTGTACCCTCTGGCAAGGAAACCGCTAGCGATCCCAAGCCAGGGGATACCTTTGAAAGAGGTCGAGGCTGCGGGCCGATGACTCCGGTACAGCAGCCGCAGCAAGGTGGGCAGCAGTCTCAGACCCCCAGTCAAAAACCGCCGCTCAAGAAGTGACGCCGATTCCCTTGGAGCCATCGGCAGTTACTCTGACGATCTCATGCCTCAATTGTGACGTGGAATATCCGGGTCTTCTACAGTTAAGTATTCGAGCCTGTCACACAAAGCGATGGGAGTTCCGGCACTCGACAACGCCGTTGAGAAGTCGCATCCGCAGCATCCGACTCCCGTAGAGAACGTTTGTGCGAAGCCAGTTTGTCGACGAACTCAAGTGAGCCTCTTCGTTGTTGCGGTCGAGGAACATGCCGCGCGTCTTGGCGTGGATTGGCCACTGGTCCCGGACCAGGTGATCTGGTCGCCCTCAGCCCGCCACACTGCCAAGAAAGAAGACCGCCTTGGTGTCCAACTCCGCAGGCCCGTGCAGAGACAATGGTGACCAAGGCACGACCAGTAGAAGCAACAGCTATGTTGTTGAAATCAAAGCGAGCCAGGATTTTGGCGAGGGACAATCGCCCGGTCGAACAATTTGGGTATCAAGATCGGGCGATTCAGAGGAGATATTTCTTGCGTCGAGATGCGAGCGCAGGCAAGCGCTACCTCCCTCGCGGTTTGCTTGTATGCTGCATCTGAAAGCTGCTAAACTCACGCGCGACATTTGGGGGAGCTGGATTGGCATACCCTGCTTCAGGAGCAACGCAGCGTGACGCACCTTCTGCCGAGGAATGTCAACAGCAGGTCCGCCGGATTCTTCATTCGCCTACCTTTCGAAATGCCTCGACGTTACAGCAGCTGTTTCAATTCGTGTCCGATAGGGCTATTGCGGGGACGACAGAGGGCCTTAAAGAATACACAATCGGCGTAGAGGCCTTTGGCCGGAAGCAGGATTTTGATCCAAAGATTGATCCTATCGTCCGGGTTCAGATTCATAGACTAAGGCAGAAGCTAAAAGAGTATTACGACGCCGAGGGCAGCCACGACCCTATATTGATTGAGATTCCCAAGGGACACTATCTCCCGAGTTTTCAAGGCGCCACGGTTCCAGTTGCAGATCTCAAGCACGGTACTACATCCCAACTGGACACAACTTTTTTCTCTGTCCCGACGCAATTGCTTGGACAGAATGGTCGGAGTGGAGATCAGCAGACGCCTAAGGAAAGGCGCCGTTTCAGTTGGCTTTCCTCCAGCCGTGCAGCGATTGCCGCAGCGGCAATTGTTGCTGTCTTTGCCACAGGCTTCTGGGCCGGAAACAAGCAGATGCGAAATGGCACTGGAGCAGAGACCGCTTCCTCTAATCCGGAATTGACTTTCGGCAAGTCAGCGGATCCAGTGAAACTATTTTGGGCTAGATTCCTCGGCAATGATCCAACCCCGGTCGTCGGATATCCAGACGCCGTTTTCCTTCTGGACGATTCTAACGATCTCTTCCGGTTCCGCCAGGGGGCGAGCGATGGCCGCGGTGCTCGCGTCGATCCGCACTTGGCGCGACGGTTCGCATCAAACCCTTCACTTGTCGCCCAAGCGGGCCAACTCTACTACGAGAATGGATACACCGGTACTGGCGAGCTCCAAGGTATCGCAATGTTGACAGGTCTTTTTGGACAGATGAGTGTGAAGGCCACGATCAAACCCAGCCGCGACATCACTCCCGACGATCTCAAGCAACATAACGTGATTTTGCTCGGATCACCATTCCAGAATATTGCTGTTGCTCAACTCATTTCTATGGGAGATTTCACATTCGAGAACCCCGATTCTCGACGTGAACAATGGAGAGCTCAAATCCTGAACGCTCATCCCCGGGCAGACGAGAACTCGGCCTACCGCACGGAGCGCGACCCAACTACCCAGGTATTGAAGACGGACTACAGTCTCATATCCATACAGCGCGGCGTTGTTCCGGGCCGGTACATCGCGATCCTGGGTGGCCTTGACACGAAAGGAACTGAAGGCGCAACCACGTTTGCCACTTCACGACCGGGAGTCGAGGAACTATCCAAGGCTTTAGCGGCCTCCGGCGAATCCGGCGCAAAGGGCGGAACACCTGTATTTCAAGCCCTAGTACGTGTCCGTCTTGCGAAGGGCTACCAGGTTTTGGAAGCTGATCTGATGGCGGTACACAAATTCCACTCCCAGAACCCGAGCGGGGCGGACGGCACTACACCTCAACCTTCGACTCATTAGTGCTGTTCCCGGGCAGATGTATCCGATGTTTTGGGTGGAAGCCCCCGCATTCATGCGGGGGTAGGAGCGGTGTACACCGCGCTTCAGCGCTCCGGGAGAAGGTTCGACTTTGATCTTGCTTTAGCGTTGGCATCGGGAAACCACGGGGGTGAAGCCCGTTTTAAACCTGAACGCTTCCGCTGGACTGAAGTTGCTGAAGCAGGGGGCTTCCACCAATCCGGGATACAGCCACTCAGAAACCGCTCTAGTGGAAAGATTCGTAACCAGCTCCGGCGAGGACAGGCAAGTTCGCCTCTCGGTCAGCGTGAAAGGTGTGCCCAATTCCCACCAAATGTTTTGTGCGGCCCCTCCAAAAGCAGCGTTCCTGTGGGCTATGGGATCAGTGCGACGGAATTTCTACACGGAACTGCTTTCAGCTGCACCAGAATCTCGCGTAACACGTTGTGTAACGTTGATGAAACATTCGCGAAAACCAGGTACAACACTTGCGTTTCAGCTCTCCGTATCCCTCCCGTAACTAGACTGCTGTTGTCTTGTCGCGTACGGTTTCCGGCGTTGATGAATGACCCATTTCTGCAACGATGCAACTTTCGTGTCGGAATCCACAAATCGTGAAGCCGCTACGCAAGCTGCTTCGCTCTCTCCTTGGGCGATTCATTCTCTGAAAGATCAGGCCCCGGATTGCTCTGTGACGAGTGCAGAGTTGAATTCAAAACGAGCGCAGAAGAACGCCGAAGGAGGCTATATGCAATCTGAACTATCCAAGTATAAAAGGGTCGCCGATTGTAAGCGGCCGAGAACTTCCTTAGGCAAACTGCTGGTATTCATTTGTTTGCTAACGATCGTACCCGTAGCCTTTTGCCAAGGCGTAAGCGGACGCATAGTCGGGACAATCCAGGACGCGTCAGGAGCGGTCGTCCCCAATGTCAGCGTCAATATCACAAATCAGGACACTGGGATCAGCACGAAAATTGTGACCAACTCTAACGGAGAGTACCGTGTCGATAATTTGCCGCCCGGAAACTATCAAGTCAGAGTCGAAGCTCCCGGATTTCGTGCAGTTGTCTCCAACGGGAATGTGGTCACAGTCGATCTTGCCACGGTAGTCGACATTACACTGGTCGTGGGTTCTGCTACCGAAACAGTTCAAGTCGAAGCCGCGAATTCCCTGGTTGACACCACAAGCTCTTCACTCGGCGAAGTGATCGATCAGAGAGACATCACTAGTCTGCCACTCAACGGAAGAATCTTTTCGCAACTGGTCCAAACTGTCGCCGGCTCTGTTGCGACGGGCTTTGGAAGCGCTCCGGAGTCTGCAGCCGGTGCTGGAGCAGCCGGATCAATCACTGCCAGTGTGAACGGTATGCCCTGGGGGGGTACTACTTATACGTTAGATGGCGTGAACAACATGGAACTGTTGAACGCTTTCCAGACAGTGACTCCTGCCCTGGACGCTCTTCAAGAAGTGAGAGTATCAACGAACAACGCTGAGGCCACCGTAGGCACTTATGGCGGCGCCCAGGTTAATGCCTTCATCAGGTCCGGCACCAACGGATTTCACGGCTCCGCTTACGAATTCTACCGCAGCGATGCTCTAAACGCCTTTCAGTGGAGAGCCACCAAGAAAGCCCCTTACCGGGGAAATCAATTTGGTGGGTCTTTGGGTGGCCCGATCATCAAGAACAAAGCATTTTTCTTTGCGGACTATCAGGGCCTGCTCTTACAGAACGGTATTAGCTATATTCTCACCGTTCCAACCGATCTGATGAAGCAAGGAACATTTCTAAAAAGTCAATTTCCAAAGCCGATCTATGACCCTTTGACCGGGAACCCATTCCCAACAGTCACAACCGCTCAAGGCGCCGCTTGGCAGATTCCAGCTTCGCGTTTTGATCCGGTTTCGGCAAAAATGGTCTCAGGCGCCACGATATGGCCGACGGCGAGCGATCAAACGAGCACTAGTAATAACTTCAACGCGAATACAACTGAGCCCGATAACAATCATCAATTCGACGTGAAGGTCGACTACCAACTCGCAAATGGTGACCGGTTGTTCGCGCGTGAGTCTTTTCAGCGACGCGACCTCTCCGCTCCTTCGCCCGGTACGCGATTCATCCAAATTAACGACGTCAATGCACAATCCAGGAACCACAACGCGGCAATCGGATACGACCGTACCTTTTCTCCCACGGCAACGAACGAACTGCGGCTCGGATTCAATCGGTTTTACACGAAAGACTTTGGAAATGACTTAGGGACCAATGAGAATACTGCACTTGGAATTCCCAACGGCAACGATGCTGCATTTGGTGCAACAGGGATCGGAAATTTTGGCATCGGTAACATAGCCCGTACCGGCTCGCAGGGGTGGACGAACTCGCATCGAATCAGCAACTCCTATCAACTCACGGACAATTTCATCAAAGTGTATGGCCAGCATACGTTCACCATTGGCGAAGACTTCAGGCGTCTGCAAGCCTCCCTGACGAATTCGGATGCCAACAAGAATGGTGATTTCACTTACCTCTCGGACTATACAAGCAGTTGCACGATGCAGCCGACTTGCACAGGCTCGACAGGCGGGAATCAGTTCGCAAGTTTTCTGCTTGGTCTCGCGTCCGCGCAAGATCGCGGCTTTGTCGCTACCGACCCGGCCACCCGTGCAACGCTCCTGAGCGTTTACGGCCAAGACCAATACAGACTGACGAAGAATTTGACTTTGAATCTAGCGCTACGTTGGGACCTAATCACGCCGGCGATCGATAAGGACAACCATCAATCCAATTTCGACCTTGCGAACGGTGTCCTGGACTTTGCCAGTTCGGGCAATCGCGCCCCTAACGTGAATAACTACTACGGCGGCTACTCCCCGAGAGTTGGATTCGCCTATTCCCCCAATAGCGGAAAAAGCTCCGTCTCAGGCGCCTTTGGAATTACCTACTTCCCGGGTAATTTTGGCGCTATAGGTGGATTCCTGGAAAGAAACTTTCCGTTCTTCGAAGTCTTCAATGCCCAGGCACAGTTAAAAAACACTCCCCTCACGCCACTCAGCGTCAGTGGCCTTCCGGTGTATATACCGACACCTATCACGGCACCGGTGCAGCCTCCAGTAGGAGTCGGTGTCGAACTCATGTCTAAGCACATGCAACCTGACATGGCAAATGCCTGGAATTTCGGACTCCAACAGGAGCTTTCTTCGTCGACCGCACTGAGTATTACTTATGTCGGAACGAAAGGCACGCACCTGTTTCGGAGACGGAACATCAATACACCTCCTCCCGGAACCACTCCGTTCAATTCGCGTCTCCCCTATCAATACTTCAATGGGTCGGGACAGCAATATGCGACGAATATCGGATATGCGGCAGCTGACGGTTCATCCATCTACCACGCTCTTCAGGCGCAACTCAAGACAAGGATGTCGCATGGATTAGAAGGCAGGATCGCCTATACATGGTCGAAAGAGATCGATGACATGAATCTCTGGTGGCCGCTCGATGACAGAGTGAATCGCGGAGTAGGCACGAGCCAAGCGCCGGACGTACCGCAGAGCGTGATCGCGAGCCTTGTCTACGAGCTACCGTTCGGGAGAGGACAACGATGGCTTTCCGGCGCCCCCCGTCTCACTGAGTTACTAGTCGGCGGCTGGCAGCTCAGCACGATCACAGTCCTACAGTCCGGAATGCCCCTCACCATCAAGGCCGCCTTCGATAATCTGGGCAGCGGTGTCACTAATAGGGCAAATGTAACTTGCCCTACGGTCAAAACGATCGGGTCTGTAAATGAGTGGTTTGACACTAGTTGCTTCACCACTCCCGGCCCCCTTCAGTTAGGTAATTCCGGATCAGGCAAGGTGCGCGGGCCAGGTTATTTCAACGCGGATCTATCCTTGTCGAAGTCTAAAAGCATTTCAGAGAGAATAAAACTTATCCTCCAGGTCGATGCCTTCAATGTCTCCAACACTCCTCATTATTCCAACCCGGATACGAATCTTGCAGACTCAAACTTCGGCAAGATCGGCGGAACCAATGGAATTCCGAGGCAGATTCAGCTCGGTGCACACCTAACCTTCTAACATCACGATGCATGGGCCTGCCGGTGCCACTCAACTCTTGGGTGGCGCCGGTAGTTGTCTATAACGACTTCGACCGTACGTCGAGACGCACAGATTACCAAGCCCCGCTGGAGGATATGGAAAGGAAGCGAAGAATGGTTGACCGGAGACAGTTTGTTGGAGCAATTATCGCGACCGCTATAGCGTCACACGTCGAGGGGTTTGTTAAAGATAGCCGCCTTCCCAGAAAGACGGGGAAAAACCTAGTCCCTGAAAAGCCCTCCAACACGCCGAGCTACTGGTGTACTTGGGCCGCACAAAATTATATGTATGGCCATGATCTTCCGGAACTCGACCCTAAATTATTGGAGGGTGATTCGGGAAGCAAGTTGGCTCACGATGCCATGACAGAAAGAGTTCTCTTTGGAAGGACGGGATGGGCAGAAGGCTTCTTTCCCAAGATTCGTAAGGATGTGCTCTTCCTCCTGGATGACGGATGGCAAGTTGGAGGTACGGCAAGCTTCGAGCTAGACACGAAGAAGTTCCCCTCCTTTACTGGATCTTCTGCTGACCGGCTTGTGAAGCTGAATCATGCAATCAAGGAGGCAGGATGGCGTGGGACGGCACTGTGGTGCCGTAATACGCCGGGAGGAAATGAGGATCAGCGTCTCGAGAGCCTTAGTCAGTCCGCCGGGATCGGGTATTGGAAAGTCGATATAGGTGATCGTACATTCAACTTGGTGCGGCTCCGCGATGAGACGCATATCCCACTTACTTTAGAGCATGTCCACGGCGAATGGCCCGTGAATGGGAATTGGGGAAAGAATGGGCGGTTCGGTGCGCAAACTTGGGGTTCCAACCGAATGGAAATCCTGCGGCATACAGATGTCTATAGAACCTATGATGTGACATCGATCCTATCTTTGCCGACAACTCTTGACCGGGTTGCTGAAATGCTGAAGGGGGCTGAAGGGCATTCTGAAGTGCACGGCCTGCTGAATGTGGAGGATGAAGTTTACGTGGCTGCGGCCATGGGATGCACGATGGGAATTATGCGGCATCCGCTTACTGGAATGAGGCCTGGAGAAGACGCAGATCTATTTTTCAATGGGCCTAGACGAACGAAAAAACGGATGGATGAAGTTGTGCGGGCACTTCGTTGGCAACGGATTGCGCCTCCATTCTCTCCGGGATTGGGATCAGTAAAGGTCAGCGATGAAATTCTGACCGATAGCTGGATGTTTGACAGAGGTCAAACCTGGCAAAACGAAATTGTCGGGGCGACGGTGCGGCAAGGCGCACCGGCTTGCCTTTCTCGCAACATGAGCTTGCCCGAAGTGAAGGTGATGGGCGAGAAACCGTTTGTCTTCGCTACAAGGTTTCCAAATGGCGCGGTCGCAATCGCAGCACAGGAGCGGACACAGGTCGGCAACGCGTGGTACATGCCCGCATGCGATGTGACGCTGTCTGTTGCTGACGCCCTTGGACCTTACGGTGTCTTTGGGTATTTTGATAGCCTGACGCTCGCTTCGGACAAGCCCTTGCATGGCAAGAAGGTTCTCGCCCAAGACCTTGCAGGTGATGAGGCTATCGATATCTCGAGTCTGGTGCAGGTTCGGGGTAAGGGCCTGTACATACCTGGAAATGTGATCCGCCGGATAGGCCTTCACAACGCAACACCAGGAGATATTTCCGCGCCAGGGTTGGTGCTTGCCCTCAGCTAAGAGCAAACCTTAGGAGGCCGCGGAAAAATGCGTTCGGGAGTGGTTCTTTTGGTGGAGCTCCCGGCTTTGAGCCGGGGAAGCTCTCCGTGGTGGGCTTTCAAGCCCTGCGATAGGAAGGCACAACAAAGGAATTTGCGCTTTAACGCTGGTGTCCGCGAACCAGGGCTAAAGCGCGAGAGTATTTGAGGAAGCGTTTCTCGCAGCGCTGAAAGCGCTACTTCCCCCGGCTTAAAGCCGGGGCTCCCGCCAAAGTCCATTTTTCCACAGCCTGTTAGGAGCAACGTTAGGCCGTAGGATTAGGAACAGTCGTGTATCGCTACCTTCTGCTATTCGGTTTGTCATCCACCATTGCTGTCCATGCCCAGGCCGTGACTCCTATATCGAGTCTGCAACTCGAGTCTTCGGATAAGGAGGTGGTGCAGGCCTTCCAGTGGGCAAAGTCACAAGCGCTGGCTTATGCTCATGACGATTCCGATCCTGTAGGGCCATGGTATGAAGCTGCGCTCCCAGGGCGTGATTCGTTCTGCATGCGAGATGTTTCACATCAGACCACGGGAGCCGCTGCCTTGGGTCTGTACTCGCAGAATCGCAACATGTTGGAGCGATTCGCCGCCGCCGTTTCTCCTGGCCGCGACTGGGCAGGATACTGGGAGATTGATAAGTTGGGGAATCCGTCCGCCGCAGACTACCTGAGTGACAACGACTTTTGGTACAACCTCCCGGCAAATTTCGATCTTCTCGACAGCATCGTTCGCATGTGGCGCTGGACGGGTGACAACACCTACGTTAACCATCCTTCCTTTCGGAGATTCTTCGAGACAACTGCAACCGCTTATGTGAACGCGTGGGATCTTCAACCCGACCTAATTCTGAAGCGGCAGAGGCTCATGAATCAACGTTTGTCCAAAGGGAAGTTCGTACAAGCGCGCGGGATTCCAAGCTACACGGAAGGGGAGGTCAACTTCAGCCTCGGGACGGATCTACTCGCGGCTGAGTACCGCGCATTCGAATCCCTCCGGTTTGTAGCCCTCAGCCGCCATGAGGTGAGACCCGCTCAACAGTATGAGTACACAGCGAATAAAATTTTGCACCTCATTGAGCGCAGCGCCTGGTCTGAGAAGAGTCGTCATTTCACGGGCTTCTTTTCTCAGGACGGCGCCATGCACGGAGCTGGCGACGCAATGGTTCTTTACTTCGGTGCTACCAAGGATTCACGTCATATTCGTGCAGCACTCTCCCACATTGAATCGGCGGCGTACCTGAAAAACATCGGGATCGAAGAGGAAAGCTATCTTGCGCAGACCTTCTATCGCTATGGCGAGAATAACGCTGCGTATGAACGCATTATGGATCTTACTCGCCCCAATAAAGACAGGCGCGATTATCCAGAGGTTTCCTTCTCAGTTATTGGCGCTATTGTGACGGGAATGATGGGCATCGAAGTGGTTGATGGCGGCAATCCAGAACGTCCACTTCTCCATTCCATCGCGCGGCTGCCAAAGAACTCCGATAGCGCAACCTTAACGGGCGTTCGCATACGAGAGAATCTAGTAGATCTGCAACACGTGGGGGATCGAAGAAGTATCCTGACCAATCGCTCAGGACCAACATTTCATTGGCAAGCGAGTTTCTCGGGTAAAGTTCCGTTCTTGATAGTGAACGGTCATCCAGTTCGCTCCAAGATATCTTCGACTGCAGCACAAGCCCCGGTCAGTTGGATCATCACGAAAGTTGCCTCTGGAGCCACCGTCGTTGTAAGCCGACCTTGAGTAGCATGCGCGTACTGATCACGGATGTTGCAAAACGCGTGACCTCAGTCGCGAACCGGTTTGGAGAGGTCTAATCTATCGAGACTTTTCTCAACAATGTGAAGTCGCCGAGTATTTTCCCCACTCCCAGCCCAACGCTGCAAAGCGGGTCGTCTGCGATGGAAACCGGTAGTCCGGTCTCCTCTCGAATGCGCTGATCCAGGTTCTCCAGCAACGCCCCACCTCCTGTGAGGAGGATGCCACGATCGCTGATGTCCGCCGAAAGCTCGGGTGGAGTCCGCTCTAACGCGGCGCGAATCGCGTTCATGATGGTCGAAACGCATTCTGCCAATGATTCCCGAATCTCGCCGTCATCGACCGTGATTGCTTTGGGCACACCCTCGACGAGGTTCCGGCCCCTGATTTCCATCGTGCGCGGTTTCTGGAGTGGGTAAGCACTTCCAATTTCAATTTTGACGTGCTCGGCAGTCCGCTCACCGATCAGTAAGTTATATTTCCGCTTCACATAGTTAGTTATGACTTCGTCCATCTGATTACCTGCCATCCGTATCGACCGCGAATAGACGATGCCGCTGAGTGATATCACGGCGATGTCAGTCGTACCACCTCCGATATCCACGACCAGGTTGCCGATAGGCTCGCTGACGGGCAGGCCTGCACCAATCGCGGCCGCCATGGCCTGTTCCACCAGGTGAACTTCGCTAGCGCCGGCACGGTATGCAGAATCGGTAACGGCGCGTCTCTCCACTTGGCTAATTTCCGAAGGGACCGCGATAACGATACGTGGGTGCAAGAACATCCGGCGTTTGCATGCCTTGCGAATGAAGTAACTGAGCATTCTTTCGGTGACTCTGAAGTCAGCGATCACGCCGTCCCGCATAGGCTTTATCGCCACGATATTCCCAGGAGTGCGGCCCAGCATTTCCTTTGCTTCTTTGCCGACTGCTTCGACTTCGCCAGTGTTCTTGTTGATTGCCACCATTGACGGCTCATTGACGACGATCCCCCTGCCGCGCACGTAAACGAGTGTATTGGCGGTGCCGAGATCGATAGCAAGGTCATGAACTAGGACTGTGGACAGGGAAGGAATTCTAAGAAACCGCCGTCCTGGATAATGCCCGTTTAATGACATAGCGGCGTGTTGACGAGGATCGGAGTAGTAGAGTGTTGAGCGGAAGAGAGCATGAGAGAACACTCAAATCGATGGCGACTATCTTCGCATTGCCAGCTAAGAGGTGGAATTATGCTCACTCACATGACGTAGACAAAGCGGAGGGTAAACCACCGAACTCCTCCTGAGCCGAGCCAGAACGCTCATTAGGTCGGCATCTTCTCCGCATTGGATAATCGTGAACGGGAAGCTTGAACAATCAGGACGCCTCAGTCCCACTTCGCTGCGGAATGGGGGGAAGCGTCGAGGACTCGTTTGATATTGCCGTAGAACTCGCCAATGGGATAGCTGCCTTTCGAGAGGAACACGTCTGGAAGCGCTCTCGCCGGCAAACTCGTTACTGGAAACATCAGCAATTGTCGCGATTAGCGGAACTTCTGGAACGCATTTAGACTTCGGTTTGCCTCATTTCTCAACGGGCAATGCTCTCGCCAGGGGCGACAAGGCGGCTGCCCCAGAGAGTTGCCGTTAAGTTGGAGTACCTCGATAAACTGTTCACAAACGACTCACTCCCGGTGTTCGATCAGTTATCGAGGGCACGGACATTCGCGGCAGGGTCTTTAACAACAGTAGCGAACTGGCAAATAAACCCGCGCCGGCAATGTTGGCCATCAAATGCACATTAGGGAACATGGTCACGGGGAACACTGGATTAAAGAGAGCGCAAACTGCGAAAAATACCGCGATCCAGATGTAGTTTTTCAATTGAATCGCCTGGCCAACCACAACCAGCGCCGCCACACACACGAGAAACGACAACAATGCTTCATAATTCGGGGAGCGCCAGAACAATGCGATGATTAGCCCCACCACCGCGATCGCTTTTAAGACTGCCGTAAACATGAGAGACGCCTTGATTTCTTCTCCGCTTGGATTACACGCCTCTCACAGGGCAAGCACTGTATAGAACAGCTCACTCATCGCTTCGTCTCTTTAATCTCTTCCGATTGGGTGCAACGGCTTCTAGCTAAAACAATAAAAAGAGGAGGCGATGTAAGCCGCCTCCCGTATATCTAACCAAATACAGGTAATTACGCTGCCTTCGATTGAGTCTTGGCAAACATGCAGGCATCCAGAAGAAATTCCTTTCTGCCATTGGCATTGTTGCTGTACAGTTCGCGCTTGTACTCCAAATGAAGGTGCTCTTCCAGACCCGATTGCACGACTTGCAAGATGTCCGCTTCTGTGACGTCGCGAAGAGATATACCTTCTCAAAGCATGAAGCTATTCTGCTGTGTCCTGCCGCCTGTCCATCCATGCCGAAGGTCGCACACCGCGTACAACATCCGTTATTGACACGTCGGCGCATTCACCACAAACTGACCGCGTGACCATCCTTGTTGTGTGTCCCGATGAGCAGCGACTGAACCGACTGAAGGACGCTATTCACTCAGCAGGATTCCGTACCATTTCAGTAAATGCTCTCGATGCCGCTTGGACGAGAACTGATTACTTCGACTTCGATGCGGTCGTAATCGACTATGAATTGAAGAACGATATTGCCGCGTCTGCGTTCCGGCAACGATTCATCACGTTGAACTTGAATGAGGATGCTGCACCGGAAGCTCTAGCGATGGAGCTGACGAACCTGTTCAGTCGCAGTTCGGAGTTAGTTCAGTGAACGGTCTGCTCGCAACGGCAGTTCAGGCACGCTGCCGTCATTCCTGTCCAATCTCTCTGGGAGGCTGCTGAATGAGAGGCCCGACTCTTCCCTCGGGGCTTTTTCCGGCTCCCACTATCGAGTAGGTACATGTACTTTAGGACATGTCCGACAGTACATGGCCAGGTAGGAAATTGGACATGTCCTATATTTCCCTTTCGTAACTTAAAAAGCACATGACTTTTCCACAATAGGCGCTACCATGCCGTGCCACATTCCCAAAAAGGCTTTATCGCGAGGTTCGTCCTATGAATCTACGAACTTCCCTACTACTGGTTGTCCTTCTCAGTTCTGTTCCATTGCTCTCCCAGCAAGCAATTGTCCGAAGGAATGCCATCCTTAGGACAGAGCCGAATTCAACCTCATCCATCGAGGGACATCTTCAGGTCAACGACAAGCTTACGTTGCTCGATCCCACTCCGGAGCATGGCTACTTGCAGGTACGAACGACAGGCGGACAAGAAGGATGGGTGTTCTCTAAATACATAAAGGTACTGGCCAGCCCTAGCAGTTCCGATCCCAGTGCCGATCCAGAAGCCTCGAATCCGGCGGGAACCCAATGTGACGACACTCTATGGCAGCATGTTTATCATCCGAATCGGCTGATAGTGAAACAGCCTTGCATCGCTGTGACGGGAACTATTGTGGATGCAACAAACGGACGAGAACCTGACGGTGTTCGGCACGAAGCGGACGGGGATACCCACGGCTGGTTGAACGTGGATTCACAATTCCAGGATTTGCTTAATCAAGGGAATCTGAGCAATGAAGGCGGGAATCTTGTTTTTGAGATTGTGTGCAAGTTTCCGGTCACACAGGCCGACGCCCAGCCGGCATGTTCTGCCTATCACAATTCCATCGCTGTCCCGCCGGTGGGCAGTCACGTGCGGGTCGTGGGCAGCTACGTTCGTGACACGAATCATGCCCAGTGGATGGAAATACATCCGGTCAGCAGCATCACAGTTGTTCCATAGCTCTCTGCATTTGTGGAGTAAATTATGAGTACAGGCGCAGCGCCAACCCTCAGTCCAGTTCCTTCCAGAGGTTCCAGTTCCCGACCGTTTGAAGAAGGCTCTCGCGACTCCGCACAAACGAGTTTCAGCAGCATTACTGCTCCAAGGATTGCCATACTCTTTGAACAAATTCGACGCCATAGCGAAGCAAATCCAGAGGTCCAAAAACAATTAGGACGGATCGTGATGCTGTTGGTGGATGTTCAGGCGGTTGATTGCGAGATTTTTGTAGCCTGTTTGGAAGTTGCGGTAAGTCGGCTGCTACCACCGAATCCTGACACAGCGATGGCACAGACCATAATCGATTCAGTTGAGCAGAAATTGAGAGCACTCAGTCATCCGTGGGTAGGATTACGACGCGGCTCTTCTCCCGCCGCGAAAGTAGTGTTCGGCATGATGTTCCTTCTCCTGCCGTTGCTGGCATTCGCGGAACTGTCGAGACGGATGTTTGACGTTAAGGCTGATCCACTCGATTTTCACATAGTACCGGTCGTCTGCCTGGTGGGGGCACTGGGCAGTTTTGTGAGCATCATGAGCAGGATCAATGAGTTTGCTAAATTGTCGCGAACAGACGCATCGGTACTCTTCTTGACCGGATTCTTCAAACCGTGGGTTGGAGCGAGCTTTGCGTTTTTTCTTTACATCGTTCTGCGCAGCAGCGGCATGTCAGTCATAACCGAGGGTGACGCCCAAGGCTTTTGCTTTGTGCTTACCGCAGCCTTCCTAGCTGGATTCAGTGAGCGATTCGCGCAAGATGTGGCATCAAGGGCCGAAAAGGCATTCGGGCAGATCACATTGCCAACGAATGGCTCAATGGAGTCGCAATCTTAGGAGAGTAGGCAATGGCAATCGCAAACTACGTTCCGGCTGTTGCAAAGATTCCGAACTCAGTTGGTCTGAGTCTTTCAGGCGGGGGCTTTCGAGCAACCCTGTTTCATTTAGGAGCTATACGCCGACTGAATGAGCTGGGCATTCTGCCAAAGTTGACGACGGTCTCGTCCGTTTCCGGCGGTAGCATTCTCAACGGAGTCCTTGCCAGCCGTCTGCCGACTTCTCTTACAACCGGAATCTCCGACTTCCAGAACGCGGCAGCCGGTCTAGTACGACAGTTTTGCTCATTGGACATTCGTCGTTGGCTGGCGCTTGAAGCGGTGATCCCAGGTACTCACAATAGCTCCGGCCTCGCAAAAGAGTACGACAAGCACCTCACGAATGGAAAACTCTTACAGGACATTCCGACAACACCGATACACATTTTCTGTTCGACGGACCTTGCGTATGGCATCAGTTGGATGTTCAAAAAACTTCAATGCGGCGATTATCAGGCGGGCTTCCAGAGCACGCCTTCAGAGTGGACGGTCGGCACCGCTGTGGCCGCGTCTTCCTGCTTTCCTCCTGTCTTCAAACCGCTTAACCTCAATCTCGACCCGGCAAAGCTTACAGGCGGAAAGATTCCGGCCAGCCCTCAACGAGACAAATGCATTCGTGAGATCACCTTCAGCGATGGAGGCGTGTACGACAATCTCGGCCTGGAGCCTATTTGGAAAGACCACGAAATCGTTCTCGCATCGGATGGAGGGGCGCTGTTCTCGCTTGGTGGTGATACCGGATTCGCCTGGGAGATCGGACGCTACATCGGAATTCCTGAGAATCAAGCACTCGCTGTTCGTAAACGCTGGCTGATCTCGAATTTCATTTCCGGCCAATTAAAAGGGACATATTGGGGTATTGGAAGCAGCGCCTACGATTACGAAGTTCAGCAGGGGTATTCGAGCGATTTGGCGAAGAACTACATTGCAGCTATCCGAACGGACTTAGATAGTTTCTCGGATGCCGAAGCATCTATTCTGGAAAATCATGGATACTGGGTTGCCGATGCTGCCATTCGCACCCACGTACCAGGATTGCTGCCAGAGAATGTCCCGCCTTTGAACGTTCCATATCCGGGTTGGGCCGGACCTGAAGAGAAAATCAAGGAAGCACTTAAGGACAGCCAGAGGAGGACTCTGTTAGGTCACAGTCAGAGCGCCGGTGCTTAGCGCATTAGTTCGCATCGGATATCGCTTTACTAGAGGCCCAAAATGAGCAAACCTGAACCACACCTGATCCTGCTTCCCGGCGAAGGGCAATTCTGCGAGTGCTCTGTATGTGGGCAGTTGTTCCTACCGAAGCCGCTTACCAACACTGCACGGCTGGCGGACGAATTCATAGATCACGTTAAGAGAATGCATGGACTGGAACACGAGTTTCCGCTGGGCGTGAGTGTGAGGCTGGCCAATGTTCCCGATTAGGACTCCCTGGCTACGGAATCAAACATCGCATTTATCAATTCCGCTGTGACACTTAGAGTGGCTGCGTAGGCCGGTGTGACCGTTGCAAATTCTAGATGCGACAACTCGTTCCGCAGGTGAATCGCGGATTCAATTCGTTCGCCCTGCCACCTCGTAATGATTCCCTTTTTGCGAAGTACCCGCAGCAATTCAAACGTCGAGTATGGAAACCTCTTTCCGTTGATTAGCATCTTCCGGTCGAACTTCCATCTTTTGTACAAGTCCTTATGCATAGGGAGTCGCTGGAATTCGGTGCGATTCCCATCGCCCCATTCGACAGGTGTCGGAAGGGGCAGAGTCAACGTCCATCGCGTCTGGAGTGCGGCTTCCAACGCCAGAAATGCGTAATGCTGCGAGGCGACCGAGAATCCATACTCGAAGTACGAAAAGATGAACAGTTGCTTCGCAATTCTGAAAGTTCTCTTCACATGCTCAGACACCTGCGGGATCAGCACAATGTCGCTTACCATAGCCTGCCAATCCTCGACACTGGGCGGCTCTCCGGTTTGGACGTTCGTCACGATTTGCCTATAAGTGAGCAAATCGGACGGAGGAAGGATCGGATCAGACGGTACGCCGTATTTGGCCTTGTAATCGACTGATTTCCGAAACTTCGCCTGAATCACGTCCCAAAAACCTGAACGCAGAAACTCATACAGATCGTTTGAGTATCGGTCAGGAGCGTCACCTATGGCATACGGCAGAACTTGGGTGATGAATCTGCCCGCAGTATCGAAGTAAGTTGCGGGCGTGAGTTCGGCGGCACTTTCCGCCTCAATCCCAAATCGGTCACGCAAAACGGAAAGATCAAGTTCGTTTACAGGAACAACACCCAAGAACTCTGCCTCCACACTACTAGGCCGCGACAGATCAAGCTGGATGAGAGTATGGATGGATTCCGCTGGCTTTCCGTTGTCGATGTAGAGCACCCGAATTGGAACAGGGAATGAATCCAGTGCGTCTCGGAATGCAATTACTTCGGGCGATAGCTCATTTTGGTTCCTGTGCCCGAACTGCTTCAGATACTCGCCTTGGAGACTGCGACTGAGCTTCTCGTTGAACCCAATCCAGTTGACTGTGCGTCCGGTTTCTATTGTTTCCACGGATGCCATAATTCTATCCACTGTTACAATGTCCGGCCATTAGCATCGAAGCGGTAATCCAGCCATTGATGAGGAGATCAGCAGGCTTCAGCGGGCGAGTGCGATTCTGAACGGTACTGGAGCGAGAACGGCGACTGGCAGAAAGCGACGCCACTTGAGCGCAGCAGCAAGAGCCAGGATCGCAGCCGCCCAACGCAAAAGGTGGGCAAAGCTGAAAGCAGCAGCCAAGAAGAAGTGATACATGGTCCGATTCTTCAGAATGCCGATACCAAGACCAACTCAAGAGGAGTTGGAAGCCGCTGGCGTTGAGGCCATCCGGCAATATAAGAGGTCCGAACTCCTGCGAACGCTTCTGCTTTACGGCAGTATGGCCGGACTGATCGGGATCGGGATGCTGGCCGAATATCTACTCACCCACTCATGAGCGAATACAAAGCCATTCAAGGAACCACACTTCGGATTATTGACGGCGAGTACCGTCTTGGGTTCTATCAAGAAAAAGAATGGATAGAGTTTGGGGCTGCGGTGTTAAGAATGACTTCACATCATGAAGGAACAGGCGCATACGTGATGGAGTGGACGCTCGCATCGCGAGGCGACACTGGATGGGATTGAACCTAATCCACTAACCCAATAAAGAACGCGCCCGGCTGCCCAGCGGACCAAGAAAGGCGGCCTAGGCGTCGGCCTGTGATTGCAGCTCCTGAATACTTGAGGAAAAGCGTTCTGGCACAACGAACCACACCTTCTCAAGATAGCGACAATGAGCATTGGAAAGGACTTCCTTAAACATCTCGAAGAAGCGTTCGAGTCTTAACGAGCCGTGTTTCGTACCCAAAGGCGGGACAGCTATGGCTTTTAGCCTTCGGTGCTCAGCTTCGCGCAGAATGTTCAGAAGCGCCTGCCGTATCGAGTTTTCTGTCCAGGTGGGGTCTTTCGATGTGTCGTGAATGATTGCGAGGAATTTCAACGGACGGCCCGCATTAACGACTACGCTGCCGAGTTTCGTCGGTCGCTCCTTGGCCGCAATTGCACTCTCTTTTTTCAGTGATCCCTCAACGGCCTCGAATTCCGGATTGGCACTGAGTACGTGGTACGTGTCATCCTCTATCGCTATCGCATCAACTTCAAAGGGCGGGTCGTTCTCATCCTGTACAACTACAGCGGGTTGAACAGATGAAGGCCGATTGTTGGCAATGCGTTTTGTGGTCGCAGCAGTCTTGCTTGATGTCTCCTGAGCGGAGATTACCTGAAACGTCTTTGCAGAGAACAAGGCTGCTCCGAGAAGGAGAGCGCAGAAAATCGCAAGCCGCACAAGCTCAGTCGCGTCATGAAAGAGGAGAAAGGCGAGCACCGCAACGGCCAGCACAACGAGGGCAAGGAGGCCGAGCGGACTGCGAGCCGCCTCCCTAATTATCTTCGGTGCCTGTTGGAATAGCTGACTCATCGGACGGGTCGGCTGCACAGTATAGCAGCGACATTCAGAGCCGAACATGGGTGAGAGAGTCAGTCTGATTTCGGTACCATAGATACATGACAGCCGAATTGCGTTGGGTGCCGGTCTCGGAGCGTATGCCTGCCGATGACCAGAGGGTTGGCTTGAAGATGCTTGAGCATGGCGGGCAGACTTTTTACACAATGGGTTGGTACACCGGAGACCGCTGGGTGCTGCCTGAAAATCCACACTCCGAAGGCGAAGCGGTTGCGTGGGTTGCGCTGCCGACGTTCACATGCCCGCATTGTGGCAAGCAGACGGAACATCCTCAGGCGCTCGCCTTTGACAAGCTCATGATGAGCCGCGCCAGTTGTCGGCACTGCGGGAAAGAATTTCTGATTGTTGATGATGTGCCAATGACCCCGGCTGAGTACCAGAAGCGGAGTCCCGATCCCGAGAATGACGGGAACTGAGAGAACTAGTGTGCGATGCGCTGACTCTCTACCACACTTAATCCAGCCAAGAACCTATCGCGCAAGTTGTCATCTACCGCTTCTATCTCGGAGACGCCGTATATCTGTTTGAAAACGCAGTTAAACAAACGAAGAGTCCTCACTACACGGTGAATTCATTTATGGACGACCGGAGAAGGGCCACGGCTGGCAACCTATGACCAATGCAGAACTAATTCGCATGATGGGTTGTCATTCGCCAAAATGATATCCCGTCGCAAAACCCATTTGAATCATAAGATTGCAGGCGAATAGAAACTAGGCGTGTTTGAACTCGCGTGGTCGGAAGTAACAATGTTACTCGTGGGATCAAACGCAGCGGATGGAATTCTTGCGGACCACACCCACCGACGGTAGAATCCCTTGACCCGATACTCACCCTAAGAAAGGTGAGCACTCAACCTCTCAGACTCGCTTAGCAGACTGAAGTGAGATTCTGCCGACCGGAGATTTCTCGGAGTTGCTACGGTGTTGCGATTTTCGAATGTTGCTACCTTTGTCGATGACCGTAACGCCTGCTTAAAGAGTTCGGTATACGGGTTGTTGCGCCCGTTAGTATTCATGGCACTTGCGTCATGCCTTTCAGTCCTCGCAGCTCCCGAACGCATGCCGTTGAAGTACTACACCACGTCCGATGGACTGCCCCACAACGCCATAAATAAAATCGTGCGCGACTCGCGTGGATTTTTGTGGTTCTGCACTGACGATGGACTGGCACGCTTCGATGGCTACACGTTCACTACGTTTGGTGTTGATCAAGGACTGCCTCAAGGCGCCGTCAACGATCTACTGGAGACACGCGAGGGCCAATATTGGGTGGCGACCAATGCGGGCTTGGTGCGCTTTGAGGGTGGCCGCTTTTCTGATCTCCGCGCATCCCCAAGAACGCCAAGTCCGATGTTCAACCTTCTCGCGTCGTACGCCGGTAGCGCCTCTGCAGTACGCATAGACGTTCTGCTCGAAGACAAAGAGGGGAACCTCTGGTGTGGCAGCGACAATGGCCTTTGCCAAGTAGTGCATGTGGATGGCAGAGATCAGCTCCGCTTTGTCGATATCGGAACCCCTAAGCAATATCCCGATGAAAGGGTTGTCACCAGCCTGATGGAGGACAGCGACGGTTCACTCTGGATTGGAACCTTTCATGGCCTCTATCACCGTTCCAAAGGCGGCCGTACCAGCCGATTCACCATCCGCGACGGCCTCCCCGACGAGCTCATCCATTCCCTGCTTCGGGATCATGCCGGCAGACTCTGGGCGGGCACACGCAGCTCCGGCTTTTTCCAGTTCAAGGCTGGTGCAGGCGATTCGATAATTGTGCCGCGCAGCTTCCGACTGCGAGACATGATTCCCACGGGCTGGATATTTCAGCTCTTCGAAACCTCTGACCATCGATTCTGGGTCGCAGGCAACACCGGGCTAGTGGAATTTTTTCCGGAAGCCATCAACAACGCGGCCCGGTTTCGCCTCTACAGCACTAGCAATGGACTGAGTTATCGAGAGGTCACAGCGCTCGCAGAGGATGCCAGCGGAAATCTTTGGTTAGGAACGAATACCGCCGGCGCCATGAAGCTGGCCCACAATGGCTTTCTCACCTACGGCGAGCAAGACGGAGTGCACAGCGCAAATTCGGTGTTCCAGGATCGGAGCGGCGCCATCTGCGTGAGAGGAGTCGTCGCCCCCTCCACCATTACGGGCGGCGAGGGTACTCCGAACTTCGGCTGCTTTGATGGTCTCAGACTTCAACCCTTTAACTTGTCCTCAGTTCCCACCGGCTCCGGAGGGATTGGATGGGTGCTGGAAAACGTGACTTTGCCCAGACGCAACGGGGAATGGTGGGTAGGAACTGCAAACGGTATTTATCGATTCAGGAACCTGGCTCGATTTGAGCAGATCGCCTCCGCGTCTCCTCTGTCGCACTACACGGTCAACGATGGCCTGCGAGCGCCGCAGGTTTACAGGCTTTTCGAAGATTCGCATGCGAACGTCTGGGCGTCCACCATCTCGTCGTTAGGTAACGGGTTCGCCCGTTGGAATGAAATTGAGCAAAAATGGTCTGATCTCTCCGGGACTCCGGGATTGCCTTCCCTGCACCAGGACCTTCCCCGCTCTTTCGTCGAGGACCACAATGGGAACATCTGGATCGGGTTTGACGGAGCGCTGGCCCGGTATAGACAGCAGCAGTTCAATTGGTTCCATGCATCTGATGGATTGCCCGCCGGCTTGATCAGGAACATGCATTGCGACCGCCGTGGACGTCTTTGGCTGGCTTCCACCGAAAGCGGGCTCGTAAGTGTGGACGATGCCGACAGTGAGCGCCCGAGATTCGAGAAATTCACCACTGCTGAGGGACTCTCCAGCAACCGCACGGAAGTCATCGCCGAAGATCTCTATGGGCGCATCTACGTTGGCACCGGCCGCGCCCTCGACCGGCTCGACCCAAACACCGGGCGAGTACGGCACTTCACCGCCGCAGATGGGTTGGCTCCTGGACTCTTCCGGGCGGCATATCGTGATCAGACAGGCGCGTTGTGGTTTGGGATGACGGGGGGATTGTCGCGCCTCGATCCACAATCCGATTTTCCCGCAGCCGCTCTTCCCGTTCTGGTAACCGCGACTGCGGCTGCCGGTAGGTCCCGCCGCACATTCCCGTTTGGGGAAAGCCACGTCGTGCTGCCGGAACTCGCGCACAACGATAATCAGCTCCAGCTTGACTTCGTCGCTCTGGACTTCACGCCTGGAGAGGTATTGCGCTACCAATATCAACTCGCGGGCCGATCCTGGAGCACGCCGAGCGAAGAAAGATCAATCGCCTTCGCCAAGCTCGCTCCCGGGAGCTATCGCATCCTGCTTCGCGCGATTTCTTCGAACGGAGCGGTCAGCGCCCTACCAGCTTCGGTTGAATTCACGATCTTACCTCCGGTGTGGCAACGATGGTGGTTTCTTGCTCTGGCTGTGAGTGCCGCTTGCGCGTTGGCCTATGCAGGTTATCGTTACCGGATGGCGCAGATCCTGGAGATCGCGAGCGTGCGCGGCCGCATTGCCCGGGATTTGCACGATGACATCGGCTCTAACCTCACGAAAATCGCGATTCTCAGCGAAGTAGCCAGGCAAAAGCTTGGCGATGGGGCCGCGCCCCCGGACGATCCGCTAGTCTCGATCGCTGAGATCTCACGCGAGTCGATCGCTTCGATGAGCGACATTGTTTGGGCTATAAACCCGCAGCGGGACCGGCTCATCGACCTGGTGAGGCGCATGCGTCAGCACGCGGAACAGCTTTTCGCTGCGCGCGGCGTCAAGCTGACCTTCCACGCTCCGGGCGAAGAGCAGGACATGAAGGTCAAGACGGAAATTCGGCGGGATTTTTACTTGATTTTCAAAGAGGCGCTTAACAATATCGCCCGCCACGCTGAGTGCTCCGAAGTGACGATTGATTTTCAGGTTCGCGATGACCGGCTCCGGCTTGACATCCGCGACAATGGAATCGGCTTCGATCCCGCTGCAATGGCTGACGGACTCGGCTTGGCAAGCATGCGTCGACGAGCGGAACGTCTCGGAGGCGGTTTCGAAATAGGTACCGGCCGCGAAGGAAAGACCAGAGTTCAGGTAGTTGTGCCCGTGGAGGCTCCTGCTCGACCTACGCTAACAGGTAGGTGACCGATTCATTACTTCGTACTAGGCTTCGCCTCACGCGCTGTACTCACGCACTCGGAAGAGAAAGATGACGCAAACCGCACAAATTCGACAGACCGACTCCGCTCCTGAACTTCGCGTGGTAATCATCGAAGACCAGCGGGAAGTGAGGGAGGGCTTGGGCGCTTTGATCCGCGGTACACGCGGATTCTGTTGCGCAGCAGGGTACGCAAGCATGGAAGAGGCACTGGCGAAGGTCGCGCGCGAGCAGCCGGGCGTCATCCTTACCGATTTAGGACTACCGGGCATGTCGGGCATCGAAGGTATCCGCGAGCTGCGGGCGCGTTATCCGGATATTCCTATTTTGGCACTCACCGTTTACGATGACGATGACCGCATCTTCGACGCCCTGTGCGCCGGCGCTTCCGGGTATCTGCTGAAGAACACACCGCCGGCGCGTCTGCTGGAATGTCTGCGCGAGGCAGCCGCAGGCGGCGCGCCTATGTCGCCGGAAGTGGCGAGACGCGTTGTCCGTCTTTTTCGCGAGTTCCGCCCGCCGGAGAAGGCAAGTTATCGGCTCACGCAGCAGGAGTCGGAGCTGCTGAAGCTGTTAGTCGAGGGCCATCACTACAAGACGGCCGCAGACAAGATGGGAATTTCAGTGAATACAGTCGCCTTTCATCTCAAGAACATCTACAGCAAGCTCCAGGTCCACTCGAAGACCGAAGCCGTGGCCAAAGCGCTGCGCGAGCGGATCATCTAATTTCGTAATTTTGTAATCGGTTTTCGTGATCTAGGCGAACTCCGACAAATTACGAGATTTCGGAAATTACAAGGTTCCGAGATATTTCTTGGACACTCGTCCCGCGACAACGTCGCTCGTCCCGCCTACCTATTTAAGTAGTTATCTGCTGCAATCCAGAGCTGCTAAAACGTCCCTTCCAGAGCGACCGCAGGCGACAACCGAACCACTCTAACCTCTTCCTCCTCGCGCTTGTCCGTCCTGAACCGCGTTCAACCGCCCAAGGAGTTTGCAATGCGCCGCCAGTCTTCGCAGAAGGGGCCTTTATCGTACCTACCAAGAACATCAGCAATACGCCTCGCAGCCGCAATCGCGATAGCCGCAACCATGGCGTGTCTGCCCACACGAATGCTGGGCCAAAACGCGACGTTGACTGACGATGCCCAGACTTCGGTGAGAAGTCCGGGCCGGAACTTCGGCACGGCTCCGTCGCTGCGCGTCATGGGGGGCCGCGATCGTGTCTTCGTGAAGTTCTCGCTTCCGGAGAACCTTCCGCCCGGCACGGTTGGCGCACACGTGGGCAAAGCGACGTTGAAGCTGTTCGTCAACACGGTGAACAGTCCCGGACCGCTGGGAGCAGCCACCGTTATTGGACCCTGGTCGGAGGCAACGATCACCGATGCCACTGCTCCGGGAGTCGGCCCGATGATTGGATTTTTCAACATCCTCCCAACGCAACATGACCAGTGGCTTACGCTCGATGTGACTACTGTAGTGCGAGGCTGGGTGGACAACGCCGCTTCGAATCAAGGCCTTGTCCTATTTGCCGCCCCCGGCGGAGCAGACCTCTCCTTCGACAGCAAAGAGAGCACAAGCACCAGCCATCAGGCGCAACTGGAGATCGTGCTCAACCACGCTGCGACGGCCGACAACGCAACAAACGCCGCCACGGCGACGAATGCAACAGAACTCGGCGGAGTGCCGGCCGGCAACTTCGTAAAGACCGGCGATCCCGTGCTCACCGGAGCGCGAACTCCGCTGCCCGGCAGCCCCGACTACATTCAGAACACGACGACGCAGCAGACGGCCGACTTCAACATCAGCGGCACCGGCACATTGGGATCGGCGGATGTAGGACTTCCCCGTAGCCTCGCCCAGCCCAATGTGAGACTCAACATTCATGGAAGCGGAGTCCAGACCGAGGCACGAATTCAGGACGACAATGAACGTGCCGTCCTCAGCCTCGACAGCACGATTGGCGGGCAGCGGCGCGTCTATACGGTGGAAAACGGGATTTTCGGCAACCCCGGACTGTTCGGAATTTATGATCGAACCGCAGGTCAATTGCGCTTCAATATTGATCCAACCGGCAAGGCCAACATTCCTGGCAATCTCGATATCGGATTAGCCACCGCCGCAGAACCTAACCCGAACGACAACGTCAAACTGCGCGTCCACGGCGGGCCTAACGCTAATGGGACTGGCGGCGGTCTTACCGAAGCCAAGATTCAAAGCGACAACGAACGAACCATCCTCAGCCTCGACAGCACCATGGGAGGGCAAAGGTACATTTACACGATTGAAAACGGCGTCTTCGGACAGCCTGGGCTGTTTGCCATCTACGATCGCGTCAACGCCAACGTACGCTTCCAGATCGATCCAACCGGTGCGGTGACCATTCCGCAAAACCTGAACGTCGGGCAGACACTCAACGCCAATACGTTGTCTTTGAACATTGTCGATGCCAAGCAGCAGTTCACGTTCGGTGGCAATCCGTTCATTAGGTCAGACGACAGCGCACGAAATCTCTTCGTCGGTCTGGGCTCGGGTACAGCGAATCTTTCTCAGAAAGGGATCCTGAACACCTTTGTTGGTAGCTTTGCGGGCGCACACAATGATATAGGACATGAGAACTCCTTTTTTGGCGCTTTCGCAGGTTTTACAAACACTAGCGGTTCTTTCAATTCTTTCTTTGGTAGCGAAGCAGGCACCAACAATAATGTTGGTAGTGAAAACGCTTTTTTCGGCCAATTTGCCGGCAGAGGCAATTCATCCGGAAATGTCAACTCAATCTTCGGATACTCAGCAGGCGCACAGAGCAATGGCAACATAAACTCCTTCTTCGGTAGCCTTGCCGGACAGATTAACAAAGCAGACGAAAACTCTTTTTTTGGTGCGGCTGCCGGACTCGTTAACACGACAGGAACGAAAAATGTTTTCCTTGGACGCGACGCGGGTGTTCGCAATGATTCGGGTTCAAATAACTCGTTCCTTGGCTACAGTGCGGGCTCAACTAACGTTGCTGGAAGCAGCATCACGCTAGTTGGTGCTAACGCCGACGTTGCGTTGGATGGTCTCACTAATGCCACGGCCATCGGCGCAGGCGCGGTCGTAAGCACCAGCAATACGATTATGCTCGGCCGCAACAGCGGTCTTGACACTGTTCAGGTACCTGGATCGCTGAACACCGCCAATTTCTCCGCTAACACACTCACCGCCAACACGGTCAACGCCACCACACAATTCAATCTCGGCGGTAGTCACTTTCTGAGCACGAACATCTTTCACAGCACGTTCGTGGGATCGCAGGCCGGTATACGGAACTCCAATCTGGGCTTCGAGTCTGGCGGATTCAACACCTTTGTTGGAACCTTCGCCGGCAGCTCCAACACCACGGGTTGGGCCAACAGCTTCGTTGGCGACACCGCAGGTGAAACCAATAATACGGGTATTCAGAACTCCTATTTCGGTTCAGGAGCCGGGGCGTTCGGAAACGGAAACGACAATTCCTACCTTGGCTATCATGCCGGACTTGATTCGACCGGCTTCGACAACTCTTTCTTTGGGGCCTTCGCTGGAAGTGAGGCCAGCGGTTCCGACAACGTATTTTTTGGAGCGTCCGCAGGCTCTAACAGCGGTAATGGACAAGGAAACTCGTTTTTTGGCACAGCCGCCGGGAGTAATAGCACCTCCAGTTACAATTCGTTCTTTGGCGAAGAATCTGGTCAATTCAACAGCGGTGGGGATGCTAATGCGTTTTTCGGCGCCTTCACCGGATTCTTTAATCAGGGCGCGGGTAATTCCTTTTTCGGGACGTACTCAGGCGAAAACAATTCTACAGGACCAGCTAATTCTTTCTTTGGCTACACTTCAGGACAATCGAACTCCACTGGAGACGACAATTCTTTTTATGGGTATGCTTCCGGACAATCCAATACAAACGGGGCCAACAATAGTTTCTTTGGTTCCTTCGCCGGTTTCGCAAACGCAAGCGGCAACGGAAATACTTTCTTTGGGTCTGACGCGGGGCAGGCAACGACAACCGGGCCGGCCAATTCCGCTTTCGGCGAGTTCGCCGGGAGTGACTTGGCCTATGCAGATGGATACGGAAATGTCTTTCTAGGCGGCGGAGCGGCAGGTGCTGCCTTTAACGTTTTGAATAAGCCACCGGATCTTTCCCATGCAAGCTCTCGCAATACTTTCATTGGAGTTACCAGTGGGCTTGGAAACACGACAGGAAGCAACAACACGTTGTTGGGATCGTCGGCCAATGTTGGCGCAAATAATCTCACCTTCGCAACTGCCATTGGCGCGGGCTCAGTTGTAAACACCAGCAACACGATCACACTCGGTCGCAACACCGGCGCGGACGAGGTTCAGATTCCCGGAATGGTAGCCATTGGGGCTGCGGCTCCAACTTCTCCGCTAACCGTATTGGGACTGATCGAAACAGACTCTCCTGCAGGAGGCGTAAAGTTTCCTGACGGCACCATCCAGAAGAGTGCAGCAATCTCCGGGAACGTGGTAAAGAGCCTCAACGGCCTGTTCAACGACGTCACTCTCACCCCTGGCTCGCCCAACGTGATCATTACGCAGGCGGGCAACAGCATCTCCATCGCGGCACACGCCGATGCCACGGCAATTCTTAACCAGAGTGCGGTGGTGCAGTCACCAGCAACCTTCAACATCGACGGCACGGGCGCTGCGAACATCTTCAACGCCGCCGCGGAATACGACATTGCCGGCAGCCGCGTGTTGAGCGAGCCTGCCGGATCAACCAACCTCTTTGCGGGCGTCGGCGCCGGAGCGACGGCTGCTCCCTTTAGCTCAGCCAATGCCTTCTTTGGCTTTGAGGCGGGACGCGACAACCAAGGCTCGACGAATACATATGTAGGGAACGGCGCGGGCAGGATGACGCAATTCGGCGCGGACAATTCGTACTTTGGCGCCGCCGCCGGCAGCCAGGGTGGAGGCCAGCGAAACTCGTTCTTCGGCGCCTTGGCAGGCCTCAAGACGAATGCCAACGACAACTCGTTCTTTGGCTGGCATGCCGGCGAACAGAACTTGAGTGGAGCGTTTGATGCGTTCTTCGGCGAGCAAGCCGGCGAACTGAACGACACAGGAAGCAACAACTCTTTCTTCGGCACCAATGCGGGCGAATTCAACAAGGGCGGCAGCAACAATACGTTTATCGGTGATTTCGCCGGAGCCGCCAACACCACACAAGACAACAACACCTTTGTCGGCTATTTTGCCGGGGCTACTGGCGGAACGAAGAATTCCACGGCCATCGGCGCCAACGCCGTAGTGTTCCAGGACAATTCTTTGGTTTTGGGCAGCATCAATGGATTCAACGGAGCAACTGCCGATACCAAAGTGGGAATCGGCACTCCCCGTCCGACCTCCAAGCTCACGGTCGTCGGCATGATCGAGACCGATTCCGCCGCTGGCGGCATTACATTCCCTGACGGAAGTATTCAGACCACGGCCGCGGTCGGCGCAGGCGGGCCGGTGGTAAAGAGTCTGAATGGCTTGAACAATGACGTGGTGCTGGCCGCGGGGAGCAACATCACGATCACTCCGGCCGGCAATACGCTGACGATTGCATCCAGTGGCGGCGCTATCCCAAACGCAATCCTCAATCAGACCACACAGCAAGCCGCCGCGAACTTCAACATCGACGGGACCGGCACGGCCAACGTCTTGAATGTCGCTACTCAATACAACCAGGGCGGCAGCCGGTTGATTGCCGAAAAAGATACGCTTGATGGCACCAGCAATTTGTTCGCCGGGCTGAATGCGGGAGCGTCCAATGTCTTTACCGGGTTTGCGTTTGGTGTTGCGAGCACGGGCTTCAACAATGCCTACTTCGGGTTTGAAGCGGGAAAGAATGTCATTGATGGCTACGAGAACTCCTACTTCGGTAGTCAGGCAGGCCTCGGACAGGCAGGGCTCGTTGGCGCCGGTTACGAGAATGCCGCCTTCGGCAGCTATGCCGGACAGTTGCTCACCACCGGCTTCGGCAACGCTTTCTTTGGATTCGGCACTGGCGACCGAACCACCACCGGCTACGGAAATGCTTTTGTAGGATTCGGCACGGGAGGAAATAACAGTAGCGGATACGAGAACAATTTCATGGGTGATAATGCCGGCGGGCTGAACAATACCGGCTTCGACAACGTCTTTATCGGCGAAAAAGCCGGCCAGCAAAACACTTCGGGAAACAACAACACCGTGCTGGGTGCGAATGCCGGCATGCCTCTCGGAGTGAATAACCTATCATTCGCCACAGCGATTGGAGCTGGTGCGAGCGTCGATTCCAGCAACACGATCGTGATCGGTCGGCTGGCCGACACGGTGAAGATTGCCGGCATGTTCAATCCCTCTGACATCCGCCTAAAAACCGACGTTGCCATCCTGAACTACGGACTGCGCGATCTTCTCGAGCTTCGGCCTGTCACTTGGAAATGGAAAGCGGACGCGAACGGAAGAACCCAGCTCGGGCTCATCGCCCAGGAGGTCGAACCCATCATCCCTGAACTGGTTCTGCGTGGGGAAAGCAAAGATCACCTGCTGAGCATGAACTACGTCGGCCTTCTGCCCATCGTGGTGCGCGCGATCCAGGAACAGCAGGCAACCATCGACGAACTGCGCCGGCAACTGTCACAAGAAAGAGTCATCGGCGGTCCGGCGATATCAAAGATCAGCCTGGAATCCAGCTCACCAACAATGTCGGTCATTGACGGGAACATTACGACCAATGATCGAGGCGAGGCATTGGTCGAAATGCCTGCGGGATTCCAGAACGCGCACACCGATTTCCAGTATCAACTCACAGTGGTCGGTCAATTCGCGCAGGCGATCGTTGCCGCGGAGATCGCGAACAACCGGTTCTCCATCAAGACTGATAAGCCCAACGTGAAGGTCTCATGGCAGGTCACGGCTCGCCGAAATAGCAACGTCCGGGTTGAAGACGTGGCGGCAGGCGGTGCACCAGAGCCGCCAATACCCAGTGCCACGAACATGGAGTTGGTCCCATCGTTGAAGTCCACCACTCCATTTAGAGACAAATAAAGATCCCATTCCGGGAACGCAAAGGAGCGATTTGCACCATCTAAAACACATCCGCGCCCTAGCCAGCCTGTTGTTTCTTGCCGATTCACGTTGGACAAGCTTCTGAATCGATTACGAAACTGAGCGGGAGATCCGATCACGAACAACACTAACTTCGATAACTTCTCTGAATTTGGTTCCGGGTCCATTCCATCACTCCTTCGGTCGCCAGAGAGGCGTGTCGTCGGGAATAGCGCTGACCGGATTTCCGGCGAGACACGGAAAGACGCCGCTCGATGTGAAACTTGTTGAACACGCGGTCGAATCGCCCCCGTTCTTGTGGCGCTCACGATGCATAGGGGGCGTCGCGCGGACTTTCAGGGGGCCTCTTACACATTGGCCCTAGCTGCAATAGCCGGGCTGCGGTTCGCCAAAATGTGTCCGGGCGTGAACTCCTTTGAAATCAGGAATATCAAAAACTAAAGAAACGTCGCGTTTTTAACTGTCCTCCGCAAATATTACGTATCGCTCTGAAAACCAAGGACGTTTCGACGAAAGTTGACGAGTAGTGCCGAATGATCATCCGAGTGAAGCGATGCGATGATTGCAGCCGATGCGCGGAATCTCCAAGGGAATCTGGGCTGTGGCCGTCGTTCTCGGCAATTTTGTTCGTGATGGAATCGAATTTCTGAGGTCCTGCGTTTCCTGCGGCTGCATAGCATTGCACGCAGTTTTTGCGGAGGACAGGAGCCGATCGAATTTTTTGCGGACCACACCCTTTAACCACCAGACCCTCAGCCGCAAAGTTCGCCAGGTGTGGATTAAACAGTGTTTCACGCGGGAGCTTCGCAGTGCCAGTATCAACGTCGCAAACTCTTGACTTCGATCGTCGTATTCTCCCGATGCTCAATCTGTCGCTCCAAACGCAACACATTCCTCGGCTTTGTCAGTTCATTAATCGTCAACGCGATCACGCCGGCGCGGAACAATCGCTTATCCCACTTCCGCAAGCGTATTTCCCCACCTGCCCAATCGTTCCCCTGCGGCCACGAAATGTCGTCTTTGTCAGATCCGAGAACGAGAACAAAGTGGGGACGAAGAATACAATTGACATGGTACTCGCGAGCCACAGCAGCAACACCGACAGCAAAGGTTGCCAACGCCTCCGTTTCGTCATACTTCTCATTATTCAGACTCTGCAATTCGAATGGTGGACCATTTATGAACACGATCTTTCCATGTCGCCGCTTCCAATTCCCAATGGAGGTTGCACGCGACGAAACAGAAAGGCAATTGGAAAGCCATGTTCCTGCTTTTACTTTCAGTCGCCCGATGCGAGACAACTTCATCCGTAAGCTCCTTGTCTCGACAGCATCTTGCATGTATGCGAAGTCGTGAACCGAACGGGTAAGCTGGCGACTACGCGTGTACGTCAGGATCCTCGTTATTCAGAGACTATGGATTAGAAGCGTAAAATGCCAATTGGAAGAACTAATTGATGCAATAACCAGTTCGGTTGCGGCGCCTCCAGATGTCAGTGCAGGGCGATTTTTGGGATCTGAGCTATGACTGAATAGTGACCCTATACCCCTAAATCCGCACACCGGCAAGTATGATTCCTTATTCCCGAAATGGGAAGGAGGAATGTGTCGGGAATGCCTGAGGTGTAGGCGACGCAGGACATAGACAAAGTGCAGCCGGTACCTGCGGGATTGTTTGGCCCCATTCGTTTAGTCGCTTTCCACCAG
>Ga0207070_1027_pt1 | contig 33677 bp, 25 predicted proteins | sample Alteio_BWMinHeat_92_FD_153591 | JGI IMG/M metagenome (GOLD analysis project Ga0207070, IMG submission 153591) | Enriched cells from forest soil in Barre Woods Harvard Forest LTER site, Petersham, Massachusetts, United States -... | ecosystem: Environmental > Terrestrial > Soil > Temperate forest >...
CAGATACTTGTCGACGTTTTAATAGCTCGAAGCTTCGAGCCGCAAAAATAGCCAATAAGCTTAACGCAAGAATGTCGCCGAATTGCTTGGTAATACTAATTGCAAGCAGTGGTAGCAGAACCAAATTCCGAGCACCCTTAGAACCAAAAAAAATGAAAACCAGAGCACCAAAATATGCACAAATAAAGAATTGGTCTGCGATTAGAGTCTTAACGCCTAATCCAAGTTCTTTAAACGCCAATTGCATGAAAATTAAGAGAAGAACAAATAAATATAAATTAAAATTTCTGAATCTTGCGAATAGACAGTTCAATGCCGAGAAATTTAAAGCAAATGCAGAAGTAAACAATAAGGGTTCTGAATAAGGACCGTCAAAGAGATTGAAATAAAAAAACAAACTAACGCCAGGATGGTAGTTTTTATAAAGTAGTGGGCTGCTCGCATCGAGTAAGGCATTTGAGCTGGCCATTTCTTTTACGATTCCTGCCCAGTGTGTATATTCGTCCCCAAATCCAACAATTTGATTTTTAAAAATAAATGGGCAAATCGTAATTATTGCGATGAAATATATGTTATCGCGAATAAATAATAGTATTCTTCTTCTGACGTCTGAGCGCGCGATCGATAGCCCACCATAGGCCAAAAAAGCAATAAGGCTGAACAACTTAAGCGTTGCAGAAACAAAAGCTAGTTTTTCTAAAAGACCGCCAACGAAAAGCAAAACGACAATTAAACAGTTGGCTAAGAAAGGTCCAAAAGCGGGTCGAATTCGAAAATATGAGCAGATTGAAAAGCCCAAGCTTAAAGAGCTCATAAGGTAAGCTAGGGTCATAATATAAAGCATAGTCACACGCTATTCTTTACAAGAGGAAACAGACAATGGGTCAAAATAATATCCCTAGGCCCTGTCCAGAGCAATTCAAAAGAATAGGCTGGACCGGATTGCAGGAAATCAAATTAGATTGACAAAAATCGCAGTGACGTGTGATTAAACTTAACTATCCGTTGAAGCTTGCATTTGAATAAAATAGAAGGATCTCATCATGAAGGCCAGGGGGCTCAGCCTCTCACTACTTTCGGGTAGCCTCTTAATGGCTTTTTTAGTTGTTCTATTTACAAATACCACAGGCTTTCTTGGGGACGAAGGCGCTTATATACAATGGTCTCACACCACCCCTGTTGGTGATTTTTTTATTCACGGAAAGAACCCGATCTTTTACTCTGTTAACTTTTTCTTACGTCATCTATTTGGTAACTGGATACCGATAAATAGCTTTCTTATTCCACAGATTTTCTATTTGGTGGCATATTCGATCCTCTTTACTTTTTTTATTTTAACACTTTGCCAGGGCGTGTTGGAGGCAATCGTACTCTGGCTACTCGTTGTTTTTAACCCCCTCAGCATTATTCACGTCAGTCATTTAACTATGGAGAATTTAGCCCTACTTCTTCTTACGGGTATTTTCCTCGCCACACTCAAGTCTCGCAAAACGCCAGCTTGGTACTATATCATTGGCCTTCTCTCTTATATCGTCACACTTCATAAAATGACATCCTTCCCGGCGGTCGCTCTGCACGCCATTTTAGTCGCGCGTATGGATCGTACGAAAGCGCTAGTAATAGGCGTGAGCGGAGTGCTCGCAATTTTAAGTCAATTCATGTTATTTACTATCTTGAAGCCAGAAGTAACCCCCTTTTGGATTACCGATGCACACACATTAACATCACTCCATTACCTCAAGGATAATTTCACAGTTTTTCTCTCCGAATGGGCGCCATTTAATTTTGTTACTCTCATCGCGTGCTTATGTTTTTTTATCAGAAGAATCTTCGGATTTGCTGATCGTTCAACCCTCATCGACATAACAATGCTCACAGGACTTTCAGGAGTTTTAAGTTTCGGGCTATTTGCAATCATGTCTTTAAAATTCAATATCAATTATCAATTCCCACTTTATTGGATGAGTTTTTTGTGGACTTGTTTTTATGTTCGACAAAATATAAAAGTACTCGCATTTGCCGTTCCATTTTTCTTAGTTCTTTTTACGACCTCACTTACTCCAGGAATTAATCAGTACCGATACTGGTCACCATATTTTCGCGAGGTTTTTTTTCAAAGCCCACCTGTGGTGTTTTCCAAAATTATGTTTTTTCGTCTTAATCAATTATTTGGTCCCACCGAACAGCCCACTTGCGTGCTGATTAATCAGAAGGATGGAGATTATAACTATTACTATCAGCGCGCGATGGTTGGGGTATTTCCTTTGCTTAATTTTTTTTGGGATGACCCAGAAGCTTTTAGTAAGTGCACGGGACGAAAGATTTTCATTGATAGGCGTTACGCAAATACAAATGAAGAATGCCACCTTTCTTGCCCCGACCCAAAAATGATTCGCGTCTGCACATCACAAAAAATTACCAATTTCTCAGCTTATCAATATGATTTTCAAAATCCGGGCTTATTACGAAGTATTTACTGCTTCGAGGAGAAAAAATGAATTTCGACTCTTTGTGTAAGTTTAATTCGGCTTTTTCTAAAGTATTTAACAACAAACTCATACTAATAACAGGCGGCTCAAGTGGCATCGGTCTCGCCCTGGCCCGCGAATTGATAAATTACGATGCGAAACTTGTGATCATTAGTCATCACCCCGAAAAACTGTTCGAAGCTCAAAAAAAACTAACCGCTGCAGGTGGGGATGTAACAGCTTTTGAGTGCGATATCTCTGATATGGCACAAGTCACTCGCCTTAAACAACAAGTTTTGCAAATCGGCGTACCTGATATGATAATCAATAATGCCGGCTATTCTTCTTATCGCACTTTTGAGGACACACCCTTAATGGAAATCGAACATCTCGTCGCTGTGAACCTAAACGGTGCGCTCAGAGTCACCCATGCATTTCTCAAAGAAATGATTCTGCGAAAATCCGGACGAATTATTAATGTGTCGTCTGTGACTGCGACAATGATGATAGTCCCCCATTCAATTTATCATGCTTGCAAGGCCGGGATGCTCGCTTGGACCAGGGGGTTAGCAATAGAGTTAAAACCATTTCAAATTAAAGTTCAGGCCATTTGCCCCGGCAGAGTGCAAACAGACTTCTTTAAACACCCGAGTTTTATTGAGAGGCTTCCAAGACGAGAGACGGCAATTTCAACGCCGATGCGAACCATTATTTACCAGATCTTGCAAGGGATAGCCAACAACACCCAAGTCATTTATACCCCCCGAATTTATAGGTATATTTCTTGGGCGCTGAGTACATTTGCCTGGATCTTAGAGCCAATCTATTTCCCACTTCTACGAAATCGCATAAAAACCTATTATTTATATAAAAAAGAGTCCCGCTCTAATATAACCAATTGATTTGAATGTCAGGCAATGTAAGTTCGCCATCGGTTGGATGTAAAATCACAAGCATACGATCAGCATCGTGAGGAATTGAATAAAGCGGCGTCTGAACCTTGTACGATTCGCTCATCCAGTTTTTATATGAGGCGGTTTGGCGTTCGATTTCCTCTGTGCCTCTATACCATACTAATTCGTGTATGACTGTGCTTTCTCGCTTTGAAAGATGTAGATCCATTTGAAACTGTACGGCATGTGTCTCGTCGACATTCAGAAAAGAGCTCGTATCAAAATAAGCTTGATTTTTACCATTGATCCAACGTCGTCCGTCCGCTGATTTGACCGGGAACGCTAATCTCCACTCTGGAGCTTCGGAGGATATGGAAATTGTGGAAATAAGGCGTCCGGATTCATTGATTGATCTCAAATTCTCCATCAGGACTTCTTTTGGATCGAGTTTAATGTTTGAGGATTTTTGTGACTTTTCGTTCTCAAATAAACTTGAGAAAATATCAGTTGCAATTTTCGCATTACCGACGTCATTGATATGAACCCAGTCAATGAACAGATCTTCACCTACTTTATCAAATGAGCCTTGCAGATCGGTTGTATTCAGTCCATCTTTTCTCATTTGAATAAGTACCACACTTCGAGCCTGCGCTCCTTGAGTCATTGCGTCACCCATGCCCACGGAGGTAATGCGAGGATTGTTAATGATCGCCTCTTCGCTTTTAGTTCTAAAGGCCTTAGTAAAAATGAAGGGCTGATTAAAATGAAAGAATTTAGCTCCACGGCTCTTTATCATACGCTCGGCTTTTCGTAACTCATCGGCCTGAGTCGCGACAAATCTTTTCAGTATCTCATCCATCTTTTGCGGATTGGTTAAATGCGCAGGAGGGTGCAATTCGCGCATGAATTGCAAATTCATAAAGACGGCCGATTTTGCCAGCCAAGGAATCCAGTTTCCGAGTTTCTTAATAAGATCCAAAGAGGCCAAGTACTCGTCATGCTTCACGGCAATCCCTTGCGGATTATTAAAGTAAATATGTTGAATAATGTCATTTGCGCCATCGTAAAAAACCACGATGTCGTTCGGTCGAATACGACTAAGCTGCATCTCCAGAATTTGATTCTGCTGAAATAGCATGATCCCGGGAGAGCCGTGGTTTTCTACCTTAATCTTAAGGTCGGTGCGCCGATTAATCAGATATTGCAAAAAGCTACTGATAGTTAGGGGATCTGGAACCTCCTGGGCAAACATGGTAGAGCCCCCCATCATGAATATGGTCTTCTGATAGTGATCAGGAACAAATGAAGTCACACGACGATTTTGGTCAGTACTAACATATCGTCGACAAACGTTACCGGGAAGAATCACGCGAGTTCCTGGCGGAGTAAACCAAAAAAAATTTGTTAAATGGTCATCCAATAGCTGCGGGTCAAAATAAAATCGAGCATGCAGTGCTGGAATGTTTCCTCGAATTTTTTGCTCAAGTAACGACAGGGGAAGCGGATTAAAGAGACGCCAAGTGCGCACACTCAGTTCAACACCCCCTAAAGTGAGCATGATTGATACAGCCGTCATACTTGTAAGAATTATTAATTTTCGAAAGGAGCCCATTGCCATTATCAGATACATCGCGAGTTTTAAGATTGCAAGACTCAGAAGACTTGATATCTTCCTTTAATATAAGCTCTTGTAAGACTTTTATCAAAGGATTCCATCAATAGAATTCTGGGGTTAAAATTGAATATTGAATCTGTGCCTGCAGTAGTAATCGGCGCCGGTGTTATTGGCTGTGCGATTGCTCAAAAACTAGCCGAACAAGGTCGTGATCCCATTATCCTCGAACAGGGTCTCAGGATTGCCGAAGGAGTTACCAGTCGCAATAGTGGTGTTATACACGCTGGAATTTACTACCCTTCCGGATCGTTAAAATCACAGACCTGCTTACGGGGCAAGAACCTTCTCAAGTCTTGGTGTCAAAAACATGATGTGCCGTGGCTCGAAACCGGTAAATGGATTGTCGCACAAGACGATGAAATAGAAACTCTCGAGGAACTCTTTGCCCATGCAAAAAATGCGGGAGCAACCGGCTTAAGCCTCAAGGGCAAAAATGAAATCACTAGACACCTCCCTGACATCTCGGCAGCGGCTGCAATTTTTTCTGCCGAAACTGGCATTGTTGACGCTCACGCGTTCTCAGCTTCTCTGCTGGCAGCCGCAGAGAGCAAGGGCGCAACCCTTATATTGCAGTCTCGCGTGCAATCAATCGATGTTAGATCGCGCAGGGAGTTTATTATTGAAACAACGCGTGGTCGATTAAAAACAGAACTTGTCTTCAATGCGGCAGGTTTATTCAGTGATGAAATCGCTCGCATGGCAGGCGTTAATAATTACCAAATTTTTCCATGGCGTGGCGATTATTTTCGCCTCCGAAAAAAACCTGCAGTTCATAGCCTGATTTATCCCGTCCGCAAAAAGAATGCTGCAGGCTTAGGAGTGCATCTGACACTCGATCTCGGCGGAAACTTTCGCTTGGGGCCAGACGCCGAGTATGTTAGTTGCAAAAGCGATTTTACTCCACGCCCTGAAAAACAGAGCGCGTTTTTACAGGCCGCCCGGCTGTATCTACCTGGCCTCCAATTGGAAGATCTAGAGTACGATACCTGCGGAATTCGTCCGAAATTGCGCTCACTAAATGACAATCATGAAGTTGATTTTATTATCAAAGAAGATCCAGCTGGTTTCGTGAATCTAATTGGTATTGAGTCACCGGGTTTAACCGCCGCAATAGCGCTTGCTGAAAATGCCCTCCTCGCTGCAAACCTCAGCTGAATTTGCTTGCCTTTGGCAAGGTCGAACACTATCGTTTTCCTTTTCACCAAAGACAGAATTAGGATTGCAATTTGTCAGGAATGCGCCCGTGAAGATATTGAATTTTAATGAGCTTGGTCAACTCCGTAAATTACATCCAACTAAAAAGATAGTGCACTGTCATGGCGTTTTCGATGTCTTGCATGCAGGACACTTGGTGTATTTTCGATCGGCAAAAAAATACGGCGAAATCTTAATTGTCACTTTGACCTCCGATCAGTATGTTAACAAAGGCCCAGGACGTCCCTATTTTAACGGAAATATTCGCGCCGAAATGCTCGCCGCTCTAGAATGTATCGACTTTGTTGCTATTAATAAGAATCCCACGGCTGTCCCTGCTATCTTAGCAATTCAACCCGATTTTTATGTTAAGGGCCCAGATTATAAAAATAAAGCGGCCGATCCCACAGGTGCTATTTATGAAGAAGAGCGTGCAGTGCAAAAGTCAGGCGGCCGGTTGGTTTTCACCGATGATGACACTCATAGTTCTTCAGAGCTGTTGAATAAATTTTTTCAGCCTTGGAGTGAGGATCAGCAAAAAACGATTGAATCGGTTAAACGTGTCGGCGGCTTGGCAAAAATCGAAGAAATTTTAGAAAAGGCCTCGCAACAAACTGTTGTCGTTGTCGGCGAACCCATCGTTGACACCTATGTATTTTGTCAGCCCGAAAATATTTCGAGTAAAAGCCCTTCAATCTCCGCACGCTTTCTATATGAAGAAAATTATGCCGGTGGCTCCATGGCCATTGCCAACCACCTGGTTGATTTTAGCAAAAACCTCAAACTTTGTTTTACCCACGGGGGTGAATCTCACATAAATGATCTTCTGCAAGAACGCATGGATAAACGCATAGAAATTGCCGATCATGTTATCAAAGGCCTGCCAACTCCGCGCAAAACCCGATATATAGCCGTTGGTAACTCACAACGTCTCTTTGAGATGACAGATTTGAGATCGGATCAATGGTCTAATCATTCCCCCGAAGCCTTCAACGATCTCCTACACAAGTTAAATTCGCCAGATAATACCACGGTTGTAGCCGATTTCGGCCATGGTCTTTTCGAACATGGCGTTTTGAAATCCGTTGCTGACCTGCATGGATTCTTAGCCTTAAATGTACAAACTAATTCATCAAACTTTGGATTTAATCCCTACAATAAACATACCCGTTTTGATTATTTGAGTATTGATTCTCGCGAGCTTCGAGTAGCCTACCATGATCGTAATTCACCTGTTATGGAGCTCGTACGCCGCTTACGAAGCGAAATTGGTCTTCTTGGCGGCAGACTCTCAATCACCTTAGGAGCGCAAGGGGCTAAATATTTTACGAATCACTCAGATACTGAATACTCAGCGCCCGCATATACCGATACGATTGTCGATGCCACTGGAGCCGGAGATGCATATTTTGGAATCACTTCGCTTCTTGTCAAAGCAGGTTGCCCAGAAGAAATGATTCCCTTCATAGGTAACGTATTTGCCGGCCTTAAAACTAAAATTATCGGCAATAAGTCGGCAGTTTCACGGGCGCAGTTGCTTAAGGCACTAACTGCGATTTTAAAATAAGAGGGCCCAATGTCTGAGAAAGCTGAAAAGATTGTAGTCCTTGGCAGCAACTCATTTTCTGGTTCCCACTTTGTTGACTTCGCGCTGAGCGAAAACGCTGAAGTCATTGGCATAAGCCGTTCAGCAGAACCACTTGCGCCGTTTCTGCCCTACAAAATCAATCCTCAAGTCGCAAATTTTAAGTTTTTGCAACTTGATATCAATCATCAGTTAAAGAAGATCGTCAGTTGTATCGAAGAATTTCGTCCGGACTACGTTGTGAACTTTGCATCACAAAGTATGGTGGCCGAAAGTTGGCTCCAGCCAGAAGATTGGTTTCAAACTAATGTTGTTGGACAGGTAAGGCTACATGATCAATTACGAAGAATGACCTTTCTCAAAAAATACTTACATGTTTCAACACCCGAGGTTTATGGCTCATGTCAAGGTAACGTCAAAGAAGATGCGCCTTACAACCCCAGCACCCCCTATGCCGTGTCACGGGCAGCGGCTGACTTGAGTCTCACTAGTTTCTATAAGAATTATAAATTCCCGGTTGTCTTCACGAGAGCAGCAAATGTATATGGACCAGGCCAACAACTTTATCGTATTCTTCCTCGCACAATTCTCTTTGGTCGACTAAAAAAAAGAATCCCCTTGCATGGTGGGGGATCTTCTGTTCGCTCGTTCATACACATTCGCGATGTTGTTAATGGAACAGCAAAAATTATGCGCTATGCTCGTCCAGGCGAAATTTATCATCTCTCCACTCGCCAACAAATTTCTATTCGCCAGCTTGTTGAGATAACGGCAGAGCATATGGGTCTTAGAATTGAAGACCTCATCGAGAATGCTAGTGAACGTCCGGGCAAGGACGCAGCCTATCTCTTGGACAGTACAAAATTAGAAGAGCAGATGAGCTGGAACGCGCAAATCTCGCTCCCTAGTGGAATTCAAGAGACAATTAAATGGGTGGACCAGAATTTAGATGTCCTTACTCATCAACCGTTAAATTATGAACATAAAGCCTAAAATGGTACTGAAGAACTATAAAGATGTGCCGACAGGCGCTCGAAAAGGGTCAAATAAATGAAGTTAGAAAATATTTTGGTAACTGGGGGATTTGGCTATGTGGGTTCTCGCCTCACTCCACATCTCTTACAACATGGTTATCATGTCCGTGTGATCGATCTCAATCTTTACGGCGACTATGGGCTCGAGGCTCTCGAGAAAACCCTAACGCCCGAACAAAAAACGCGTTTTGAATTTATCCGCGCCGACATTCGTGATCCCGAAGCTGTCTCAACAGCCGTAAAAGGCATGGATGCCGTTATCCATCTCGCTGCCATATCAAACGATCCTACTGGAGAAATCGATGAGACCCTCACTCGTCAGGTCAATTTTGATGCTGTCGGACTTTTGCTTTGCCAGGCAAAAGAAAAAAAACTCAAACGTTTTATCAATGCGTCTTCTAGCAGCGTCTTTGGTATTAAAAACGATTCAAATGTGAGCGAGGATTTGGAACCTGAACCTCTCACCTTCTACTCAAAATATAAAATGCTTTCTGAATGGTTAGTTGTGGCTGCCGCAGATTGCGAGTTTACAAGCGTTAATATTCGGCCAGCCACGATTTGCGGTTTTTCACCTAGGCAACGTTTTGATTTGACTGTTAATAAATTAACCGCAGATGCGGTTCAGAAAAAAGTCATCACTGTTCACGGTGGACAACAGCGGAGGCCTAATGTCGGTATGACTGATGTGGTGAACCTCTATGCCCGTCTGCTTGATGTCGACACAAAACTCATCAATGGCCGAACTTTTAATTTTGGTTTTGAAAATTTGAAAGTCATCGAAATCGCAAACTTGATCCGCTCGGAGCTCGGTGCACTTAATGTGGAGATCAAAGTAACGCCGACAAAAGACAATCGCGACTACCATATCTCCTCTCAAAAAATCATTGAAGTACTGGGATACGAACCGATTAGCTCGATTTCAGCTGAAGTACAAAGCCTGCGAAAGGTTCTCGAATCTAATCATTTTGGCGAAGTCGACTCCGATCAATACTACAATATGAAGATAATGAAACTTGGACGATCGGCTGCGCCTTATCGTTTTCTTTCTCGTTAATTGGAGGCATCAATGGGCTCAAAGGTGGATTCAACTAGGGAATCGAAAACCGGTTCAGAAATTGATCTGATGGTCAATTACCCCCGCACCAAGCGTAATGTGGAAGAGCGCGGCGCCAGCAAAACTGAGGAAGATCGCGCGGTCGCCCGACGTTTTGACAAGGAATTTTTTGATGGTGACCGTAAAACTGGCTATGGCGGCTTCAATTATCACCCACGCTTTTGGCAACCTACAGTTCCGACCTTTCAAAAGCATTTTAATTTGACAAGTCGAAGCTCAGTTCTCGACGTCGGTTGTGCCAAGGGTTTTATGATGCATGATTTTGCTCAGGTCATTCCAGGTATCACCATGAAAGGCGTTGATGTTTCACAATATGCAATCGAAAATGCGATTGATTCAATGAAAGCGCATGTGCAGGTGGCAGATGCCAGCAAATTACCTTTTGCCGATCGATCTTTTGACGTCGTAATCTCAATTAATACTATTCATAACCTCGAATTACCTGAATTGGTCATAGCCTTAAAGGAAATTCAACGAGTTCAGCGCCAAGGCGCTTTCATTACAGTTGATGCCTATCGAACAGAAGAAGAGAAGGCCCGTATGCTGGCTTGGAACCTCACGGCAAAAACCATTCTCGCCGTCGAAGAGTGGAAACATCTTTTTAAAGAAGTCGGCTACACCGGCGATTATTATTGGTTTGTGCCGTGATTGACTCACAGAGTAGTCTAAGGACCTTATCCGATATACCCTATGAAGACCTGCTCTTTAGTATGATGCGATTGCGAGCTGTCGAAGAGACCATTGCCGAGAAATACTGGGAACAGAAAATGCGTTGCCCAGTCCATCTTTCGACTGGCCAAGAAGCAGTCAGCGCAGGCATTGGAAAGCTTCTGCGCCCTACGGATTTTGCCGTCAGCGGCCACCGTGCACACGCCCATTACTTAGCGAAAGGCGGAAGCCTCAAGCGTATGCTCGCAGAAATTTATGGTCGTCGTACTGGCTGTAGTTCTGGTAAGGGCGGCTCAATGCACCTAATTGACGAGTCAATCGGCTTTAAAGGTAGCACTGCTATCGTTGGTGGGACAATCCCCATCGGCACTGGTTTAGGACTATCGATCGCGATCAATAAAACCGATCAAATCAGTGTCGTATTTCTCGGCGATGGCGCAGTCGAAGAGGGGGTCTTTTATGAGTCCGTCAATTTTGCAGTTTTACGCAAACTTCCAGTCTTATTTTTATGTGAAAATAATTTTTATTCTGTTTACTCCCCCCTTCATGTTCGTCAACCAGAAGGGCGAGAGATTCATCGGATGGTGTCTGGTCTTGGCATCAGAACCGGATATGGTGATGGCAACGACGTCATCAGCGTTTATAAAATCTGCCTTGAAGCAATTACAAAAATTCGTGCCGGCGAGGGCCCTTGTTTTCTCGAATTCGCAACCTATCGCTGGCGCGAACATTGTGGTCCTAACTTTGACAACGACATTGGCTATCGCAGCGAAGCAGAATATCTTTCGTGGAAAGCCAAAGAGCCTATCCATCGCCTTGAGCAATTGATGATCAAATCAGGACTACTGACATCTTCCAAAAAATTAGCAATGGAAACAAAGATTCGCGACGAAGTGACGTCTGCATTTGAATTTGCCAATACCTCGCCGATGCCTGAACCAATCGATGCTTATTGCGACCTTTATCACTACGAGGCCGAAAGAGAGAATACGAAAAAGGATAGATTTTAAATGGGTCGAACTTTAAATTTCGCGCAGGCAATCAATGAAGCCATGACTATCGCTATGGAAAGAGATCCGAAGACGCTTTGTTTTGGCCTAGGAGTGGATGACCCCAAACGAATCTTTGGCACCACAAATGGTCTCGTCGAAAAGTTTGGAAACGCGCGGGTCTTTGATACTCCGACCTCTGAAGCTGCGATGACTGGTATTGCGATCGGCGCATCACTTAATGGTATCCGCAGCATCATGACTCATCAAAGACTCGATTTTTTTCTATTAACGATGGATCAAATTGTGAATAATGCCGCCAAGTGGAAGTATATGTTTGGTGGCCAGAGTTCATCTGTCTCGCTCACGGCACGTCTTATCTTGGGTCGAGGTTGGGGACAAGGTCCCACTCACTCACAAAATTTGCAGTCATGGTTTGCACATATTCCAGGACTGAAAGTTCTTATGCCATTTTCGCCCGCAGATGCCAAAGGTCTCTTATTGGCGAGCATCTTTGATCGTAATCCAGTGATATTTCTTGAACACAGATGGTTGCATCAGTCGATTGGTGAGGTTCCAGAAGGCTTTTATACCACTCCTATTGGCAAAGCAAACGTCCTACGAGCTGGCACAGACGTAACAATTGTTTCTTATTCTTATATGACCGCCGAAGCGCTGCATGCGCTGCATGCACTTTCCAACGCTGGCATTTCTGCAGAGTTAATTGACCTCAGAAGTCTGCGACCAATGGATTGGCCCACGATCATACAGTCAGTTAAGAAAACTGGTCGACTTCTCGCTTTGGACACTTCTAACTCGATGTGCTCGATTGCCAGCGAGGTGATAGCAACGGTCACACAGGAATTGTTCTCAAGCCTAAGAACTGCGCCTGAGCGCATCACATTGCCAGATTATCCGTCGCCAACTAGTTCAGCGCTTACTGAAAAGTTTTATCCAAGAGCTGAAGACATTGCGGCAAAAGTAGGGAAAATGCTAAATATTTCTATAGATACAACATCCATCATTGCCTCCCGAACTCATCCTCATGACATCCCTGGCGAATGGTTTAAAGGTCCATTCTAGTCGACTATACTAAAGGAATCGCATGCGTGCCGCCGTTCTCACTCAAATAAATGAACCTCTTAAAGTTTGGAATAATATTGAACTCCCTGCTCTTGCTCGGGGCCAGGTCTTAGTTCGTTTGGCGTATAGTGGTGTTTGTCACAGCCAGTTAATGGAAGCGCGCGGGGGCCGTGGTCAAGACGCTTATCTTCCGCACCTCCTTGGACATGAAGGGACTGGCTTTGTCGTTGGGGTTGGCGAAGGGGTTCAAAAGGTTCAAATAAATGAACCCGTGGTCCTGACCTGGATTAAAAGTTCAGGATTAGAAGGTCCCGGCGTTCAATACTCGCATCATGGCAAAACCATCAACGCCGGCGGAGTTACCACTTTTAACGAACTTGCGATTGTGTCGGAGAATCGTCTAGTACCTTTGCCAAAGGATGTACCGATGGACGTCGGCGTTCTTTTTGGGTGTGCACTATTAACGGGTGCAGGCATGGTGCTTAATGCGATCAAACCGCGAGAAAATGCGACCCTTGCCGTTTTTGGCGTAGGTGGCGTGGGCTTGAGCGCCATCATAGCCAGTCGTCTGACATCGCTAAAGGCACTTATTGCCATTGATGTTGAAGACGATAAGCTCCAACTGGCAAAAGATTTTGGTGCTAGCCACATTATCAACTCAGCAAAGGAAGATGTGGTCAGCGAGTTAAACAAAGTTACTGCCGGCGCAGGTCTAGATTATGCAGTCGAAGCCGCAGGCTTAACCTCAACAATTGAATTAGCCTTTCGTTCGGTAAAAAAAAATGGCGGCCTTTGTGTATTTGCATCACATCCACCTTCTGGTGAAAAAATTCAACTCGATCCACATGATTTGATTTGCGGAAAACAAATCCAAGGAACCTGGGGAGGAAGCTGTCAACCAGATCGCGATATCCCACTGATTGCTGAGCTTTATCGAAAGTTTCATATCCCTCTAGAAAAGATGATCAGCAAGCGCTACAAGCTCGCCGACATCAATCGGGCCCTGGACGATTTGGCAAGCCGCCGTGTCGCTCGCCCACTCATCGAAATTGCCCCTCAATAATCTTAAACCTAGCTAGTCTTGAGAAGCTCAGAGAAAAACGTTTTGAGAATTTCTTCTGTCGATGCGATTGGTGTTGACATAATTTCAGAAAATCTTCCGATATGACGTTTTTTTGTCAAATGCAAATATTGTTCAAGACCGATCAACGACTGGCGATTTCTTAACCATCTTGCGAGTAGAGCATAAGACCATTCGTCACCAGCCGATACCAAAACCTTACCCGTTGGTGCATTTGCAAGTAGGCTTGAAAAAAGGGTTAAAACTTGAATTTTAAGGACGGGTGAAAAAGTTAGCTCCGGTTTAATATCGAGCGCCATACCTAGTCTAATTTGTTCAAGCCAACGACAACCAATAAAATCCTTATGATCAAGGATTTTTCCAAAGCGCAAAAAAAGATGTTGTTTGAACTTATGAGCAACATAATTTTCAAGCTCTAGCTTCTGATTCTCATATGCGCTTCTCGGCTCTCGATTCACTTCCAAGAGATCCGTCGAACAAAAAACAACATAGGTCGAAGAATCTGCGACAGTCTCAAGAACTTTTTTAATAGATAATACATTGAGTACTCTTGATTTAATAGGTTCATCTTCACAGTATCTTTTGCCGCCTCCCCCACTACAAATCACGATATATGAAAACTTTTCTAGACACTTCTCTTGGCCGGAACCGGAAAAACTAAACTTTGAAAAATCTAGGTCCAAAAGGTCAACTTCTATCCAACTTAAATTCTGATTCTTATCCAAAAAGGCCAAATTACCCATGTTCTGGCTCAATTTTTTCAGACTTGTCGTAGTAGCTACTAAATCAAAATTAGGGAGCAGCGCTTCGACCACAAGAAGCCCAATGTTTCCCGAACCGCCGAGAACTAAAACCCTTTTCCTAGCATTCCCTGCTGGCGTCATGATGCATCAGGGAACAGTATTCGACGCATACGCCTTAAAAAAATCTGCGACAAACTGTGACTTATCGACAGGATATTCATGAAGGTGAAGGCACGCGAAAATCCAACTACTCGGTCGTTGTTGTCGATCTGAATTTGCTCGTATGATTTGTCTTCACTGAGAAGAATAGACAGGAGCTCAGCTTGGTACGCAAAACCAGAGCTGATGGGAGCCCATCGACAGATGTTTTTTCTGAAATGCAATACTGTGCCATTATAGTATCTTAGATTAAAGCCACCTATGCCATTGACCAAAATGGTAAAGATCCTGGACAAATATCTACGGAAACCAGTGCGCGAATCAAGTTCTGCAAAATATGGAATAATCATCTCGGCTTTTCCACGTCGTGAGAGCAACTGATGCATACTTTTCTCCGTCTCCGAGTTATCTCCACAAACCATCATATAGTGCTTGCCATAACCCTCGTACGCCCCGGCGAAATAATTATAACCAAGCCCCTTTCGCTTGGGCCTCGCAAATAGACGTAAAGGCACTTCCGGATTTTGTTTATGAAAATATGCGACGAGATCAAGAGTCTTGTCAGTTGAAGCATCATCATAAATCAAAATCTCATAAGAAATTCCGACTTCTTCAGCAACTTTTTTTATCTTTACTAAGGTCGCAAGAATCGCGGCTTCTTCATTTCTGCAAGGGACAAAGAAAGTGATTTCAAAATAGTTGTCAATAAACTCTCGAGTCCGTCGCAGATTTGTTAGGTTTAGCTCTTCACGAGAAGCAAGAAGCGCATCAACGGCAGCTGACGGTACATGATGATTATCGTTTGGTAATAATTCAGGGCTTAATGTCTGTAGATGACTCATGCACTCAATCTCTTTTGATCTCAACAACATTTGATTTACGCTGACTCGGTTTATCTAGCACTTGGATCTCAATCGAAGACTCTAAGTTTGTCGAAAGTAATTCCATTGGCACAACTGCAGTAATGACTTTATCCGATTCGCTCACTACGGAAATGAGCGGTTGATGGTTTGCAATGACTCGGCTCGAGTTTGTTATAGACGGAACGAGTAACCAAATAGCAAACTCCTTCGAACCAGCTCGAAAATCGCTCGGAATACTTTTCGGGCCAAATTCAATAATTCGAAGTTCTGATTTCCCATTTTTTCTACTGAACACCGCAGCGAGAACCACCGAGAAAAAAACAATCAGGAGTCCATAAATAATATCATTTTTTTTTAATGTCGCCACCTGTCGAAGATTACAAGGGGAGCTTAAGAAGAGTCAAGCTTTTGATTGACTTTGCTTGGTCTTACATTGTGATCTGGCCTTTGTCATGACTCGAAAAAATTTCTATTTTTTACTCCTGCTCAGTTTGCCCTTTGGCGTCTTGAATTTACATCTCGGTCAGTCCGTGGACTACGATCTTATGCTCTACCATTTTTATAATCCATTTTCTCTGTTTAATGGACGTTTTAATATTGATATCGACCCTGCTCATATGCAGACTTATATGAATCCATTGGCCGATATTCCCTTCTATTTTTTCAATAAAAGCCTTGGCCTACATGCTTCGGTTTTCGGATTTATTCAGGGAGCTTTTCAAGGACTTACATGCTTTTTTTACTTTAAGATATTTGACCTTCTTACCGATTTTTTTGCAGACCATTCACTAATACAGATGAACGACAACAGTTATGTGGCGAAGAATAGGCTAAGCAGTCATACCCTAAGATGGCGGACGGCCTTTTGTGTTGTGGCGGCCACCCTTAGCACTTGTTCCCCACTTTTTTTAGACTTGCTCGGCACAACTTTTAACGACTCAACAGCTTCGCTGTTTTGGTTGGCTGCCTTTTATATGTTGCTTTCACGTGAAAAAGGATCCATTCGCATATTATGGGCAGGTATCTTTGCTGGTCTGGGATCTGGTCTTAAAATCACGGGTCTGATTTTCTTGATTCCTACTTTTTTGTTTATTCCAATCGTACTCAAATTTCAGCTTCGATCTTCTCTTCAATTGTGTTTTGGCATTGTCAGCGGCTTCTTTTTAAGTGCGGGCTGGTGGGCACTGCTTCTTTATAAACGTTTCGGCAACCCCCTATTCCCCCTCTATAGTGGCCTGTTTCCTAATAGATTCATGAACGCGATTAATTTTTCGCCTAGAGATGCCAACATGTATTTTGAGGACTGGCATGACTTCTTCAAGGTACCATTCTATTTATTAAATAATAAAAATCCTGTCGTTCATCTCTATCAACCGTTTGCAGATGCACGGCTTTTGGTCATGCTTGGCTTGGCCGTCGTCACTCTCTCCATTCTCATTTTTAAAAGTGAATCTCGTCGCTCGAAGCTGATTTCACCTTTTGTTATTTTTGTGTCGGGCTTTTGGCTCATTTCTTATTGTTTATGGTTTAAGACCTCCATGGTTCTACGTTATTTTGTGATTGGAGATCAGCTCATACCTGTCATCACTTTTGGTCTTCTAGCCTTTCTTTTAAGTTCCTTCAAATTCAGGGTAAAATTTCAGCCCATTATAATATTTACTTTTTTAATGACGATTTTATTTATCTTTCAAAAAACCCCACAATCGGGCGCACGCTACGCTTGGCAGTCTGAGTTTTTCCGGATTCAGGATAAGCCGGCCCTCTCTCAATACGGTCAAGCTATGATCCTCATGCCAGCGCGTGATAATATCAGCTACGTCATTCCCTATTTCCCAGCTTCCAGCCACTTTGTACGAGTTCAGGGCTCACTTGACTTCTTCAATATGAGTTCTGAGGAGTACGTGCAAAATATCTGGTCGAAAGTGCAAAGTTTTAAAGGGTCACTGTATTCGATGCAACTGACATATCCGGGTGGTAAACTTAACTACCCAGAACAAGTTATGATCCAGTCAGAACTCACCATAGCAAAAACAGTCGACTCCATCGAGAAACTATACGCCCTACATGGACTTAAACTAACTTCAGATTGTCACAACATTGAAACAATCATTCACCAGTTCAACGACTTGGTCATCTGCCGATTAGAACGTGTTACTAGCAATGCCGGACCCTAGAATCAATTTATCTTTGCCTCATAGAGATTCTTTCCGTTGAAGACAAGCTTCTGGATCTGCAAATCATCCCCATAAAACACATAGTAGTGGTCCGGCAGAAATTCGGGTGGTGTTTTTTCATTTAATTGGAGATGCGAAAAATTGGGTTCACCATCTTGCATGATAAAAGAAGTATCTTGAAACAGAAAAGAGGCGACATAAGCGTGTTTGTATGTCGCAAGATACATATACGAAAAGTCACGAAAATAGCTGGCAAATACGACCTGCTTATTGTGCACATCCGCCCCCAAAATCTTTTTCAAAATGGGACCCGACTGTAAAAAATTGGCCGAAGACTTTAGCGCGGGCAAATAGACCAATCGAACTCTCTCGCCAAACCAAATAAGATGCCAAGATAAGAGTACAACAAGCGTACCGACAGTTGCCAGTCTCAACGCATGCCGAAAAGCGCCCTTAGAAAAATAAATCTCTTTAAGGTTCAAAACATTTTTAAAAAGCATAATTAAAAACGTATAGAAAAAGATGCTTGGAACGAACATATAGTATGGGTTCTGAAAACGAAGTCCTGCGATAGCCGCAATGAAAACACCATAAACTATAAGCGCCCAAATCATGAGCCCGAAATCTCGTATTTCTGTTGGTTTTAAATTTTTAAACTTCCGAAGGGTCAAAATACTTATTATCGCAGTAGCCCCCAACAACAATGACACAACGCCAAAAAAGTTAAAATGTCCGAATCCATTTTGGTTAAATACGTAAGCTAAAAAAATAATTGTATTCTCAAACGGATTTCCAGCAAGAACATCTGAGCCAGGCCGCAATAGATTTAATACGATATTCTTCACAAAAAAACCAGTGAAGGTCAGAAAAAAGACAGCAGGTAAAATTAACTTTTGAAGTTCTTTCTTATAACTCGAATTTGGGTTTTGAAAACAAAGAACTACAATTAAAGAAAATATAGCTGGCGCCACAAGAATACCATGCTCTTTTGCCGCAAAACATGCGAATAAAAGCACGCATAAAATAATATTCATTACCGAATAAGCGAAGCCGCTTTGCCACTTTGCGCTTTTGCGATTAAATAAATAGACCACAAAGTTTAGTGTCGATAATGAAAAAAATCCGCATAGTTTATCAAAAGCCGTCGCTTGCCAAAAAGCTGTATGTAGGGCTGAAAATGAAAACACCCAAAAAGCAGATCCTGCAAAGGCAAGCCAGCGTGACTTTATCAACTGATAGATAAAGAGCGCCATAAGCCCAGCCGAAAAACAAATCAGTAATACTTGGCCGAAATTCTGACAAGCAACATTAATCCCACATACTTCGGTTGAAAAAATATAGTAGAGTTGATTGGTCATCCTACTAGCAGCTATATGATAATCGCTGATAATACCTACGAGATAAGTTATAAAGCCCTGATTATGAATCCCCTGAAAGCTTCCGCCTACATAATCACGTGCCTCGATGAGTGTGAAGTGTGTTGGCACAAACAAGTAAGTATAAAACACTAAAGATATCACCGTTGGAATTAAAAAAACCAGGAACATGATTATTGACCTCCACCTGCCGTAAAAATGACTTTACCATTAAAAACAACCTTCTCAATATTCATTTCATCCGAATAAAAGATATAGTAAAAATTATCTATCAGCTCGGTCGGCTTTTTTTCATTTAAAACAAGATGAGACAAATTATCCTCACCATTAAGTCTTAGATGACTCGGCTCCTGAAACAAAAATGAGCCAACAAAAGAATCCGGATAAGTATGAATAAACATATATGAAATGTTTCGGAAATAACTCGTAAACACGAGATGCTTTTCAAAAAGTTGAGGGCCGATTAGCTTTTGCAAAATATCTTTAGATTCTAAAAAATTCTGAGACCAGGTTAAGTATGGAAGATATACTTCTTGGAATCTCTGGCGAAAGCTCCAAACACGATGAATTACCAGACCCGAAAGAAATAAAGCAAGGAACGGCTTAATAAGAAATTTCGAGCTCCTATTAGATGTCTTTAAACTCGCGATGCTTATTAATAAAAAACTGAGAAAAAGACAACAGAATAAACCAGGGACATACATATAGTAGGTGTTTTGGAAGTTAATTCGAGACATCCCTATCACGAAAACCATAAATGTCGAAATTGACCAAAACATTAACGCTGAATATTTTAACTGAACTCGTGTGAATTTATTTTTACTAATAACCACACACCCAGTAACAAACACCGCTAAAAGGATCAGTCCTAGATATAAGAAAAATGTTCGATCAGAAATATCGAGGTTAAGGGCAAAAGACATATATGCCTTTATATTTTCTTTTATGTTACCTCTCAAAACATCACTTTTAGGATCTAATAAATTAAAGGCAATTCGTCTTATAAAAAACACTGAGTATGTCGCAAATAGCAATAATGGTAATACTATTTTTTTAAGTTCGATTTTAAAAGAAGTCTTGTCGTAGCAATATGTAAGGATTCCGACCAAGGTAAAACTCGCGGGAGCAATAAGAAGCCCATGTTCCTTTGAGAAAAAGCATACCAATAAACTCAAGCTTAAGACAATGTTGGCTAAAATTATTGCTCTGGCTGTTTTTGCATTGTAGAAATTAAAAATCACTATATTTAAAGTGGCAATCGCAAAAAATCCGCAAAGCTTATCCAAAGCTGTTGCCTGCCAAAATACGGAGTGAATAACCGAAAAAGAAAAAGTCCAGAAAACCCCTGGAAAAAGAGAGACCCACGCAGACTTTGTTATCTGAAATACGAATAGAGATAACAATCCAGCTGTGAAGGCCACCAGCAAAATTTGCAATAGATTCTGGCATGGCATGTGAATTCCACAGACTTCTGAAGAGAACACATAAAAAACACGATTGATAATGCGCCCAGTTACCCAGTCATTATTAGTCAATATAGAATTGATTGCTCCCCAAAAACCATGCTCGTCAATAAGACGATAAGCACTTCCGATATAAAATCGCCCTTCGATTAAAATAAAGTGCTTGCTAACAAAATAGAAAGAATAAAAGCCAAGTGCTAATAAGGCAGGAATTAAAAATATCAAAAATATCGCCATAAAAATCTTTCTACCAATACTTAAGCTTCAATTTAAGAAGTGGCTCACGTTGCTCATTTTTTTTCATCAAAATATAGTCCGTTGTTTCTCCTACTTGATCAAAATTCTTAACAGCCCCAAGTATGACTTGATTTACTCGCGACTTTAAAAGCACGACGTATTTTGCCTGTTGAAGCCATAATTTGAAGTAATTCGCTACAAATACCTCTTCAACCCACTCGACACAATACGCGTTATACTGCGCCATGGTCATACGAAAAACAAAATTTTCCCAATTAGAGTTGGGAATAAGAATAGTCGTTTCGGGTTGTTCATCCTTTATCAGAGAAACAATGTGTCTCCGCTGATTCCATTCGCTTTCAATGTCAAAGGGTTCAGGTTTTTTATTTTTTTCATCTAACTCGGTACCAACTGAATCAAACTTTCTTTCGTTAATCGCAAAATAGTAAAGTGTCGGGGGTTTTTGTAAATTTAATAAAATACTTAAAATGACAAATAAGATTCCTAAAACGAAAGTAACCCTTTGCGAAAATATCTTTTTATTTGCTAGACGAATAGAAAATATACTGGCTAGACCCATCATTGGTGGGATAATTGCCCTAGCCCAATTTGACCATCCCAAACCTGGAGTCACGGTCGAATAGATTTGCAAATTATAAATTAACCGATCTGTAGCTAATCGACAAAATACAAACAGAAATAAACTTAAAAGTAAAAACCCTAGGGCTTTCCATTGTCGACAAAATAGAAAAAAAAGGCCTAAACATAGCGGTACGACGGCCGTATATAAAAATGTGAGAAATAACTTAATGTCGAAAAAATGGCCATTCCAAAGATTAGGCCAATCCAAAAGGCTTGAGAGACTAGCATTACGATTAACTATAGTGCGCAAATTAATAGCCTTATAATGGAGTAGACTATGAATTGATCCCCATGTACACAAAGCGAACAGTGATGTCAGTATCAAAATATCAAGCCATTTGATTTTTACACGACCGCGAATCTGATAAAGTAAAAATAAAAGCCAGGCATATAAAACCGCCGATACGGGAATATACTCCTCTTTTGTTAACAGAAGAAACCCCGCTACTACAAAAAACATCTTCTTTTTCTTTTGTAAAAAAAAAATGGTCAAAAGTAAAACAAGTAAGGGTAGGATGGTCTCAGGCTCAAATCCCATCCACTGATAACCTGTAAGTCCATCAAGACTCAATGGATGCAGCAGATACGCCAGCGTTAACGCAAATCCCAAGTGACCAAAGGCTTTTTTTGGCAAAAACCAATTGGCAATGTAAAAGGTCAAAAACAAGGAACATGAGATATAAAAAAAACTAACATTAAATAATACGAACGGATGGGGAAACAGCCTTATTAGGGGAGACAATAAAAACAAGGTTAGATATGAATGATTCGCAAAAAGATAGCCATCCGAAGGCCCTTCGTAAGTACCATTTCCTGTTGCAAAATTTCTAAGCCATTGAAAGTTATTAAAGCCGTCTCCCGCAAAGAAATAATTGAGACAACCTCGATTGAATATTATAAATAAACAGATAACCAAAGAGGTCAAAATCAAAGTATGTAGTCTATCTAGTTTCATTTCTGCGCCATAATAAATAAAGATTGTGACAAATATCTGAAGGGTGAGGTTCGCTCTAGATAGGTGCCGGCTTTAATAACCAAGTCAATTAGATAGCTTGGCGTATTCGGCAATAAAAAATCGAGACATTCAGTCTTAACATCTTTGTATCCAGCACTTAACAATTTTTCATTGATAAATCCACTTGTAAAGGCCATTTCATCTGGTTCAAGCTTTGCCATTTTTCGAAACATAGAAAAGCTGAAAATAAGATAAACATAAGGATTTATAAGGTTCGGTTCCCAAAAAAGCAGTTTTCCGCCCGGCTTTAACCGCCTACGAAAATCAAGCAAGACGTCACCGAGTTGAAAATATAGGTGGTGAAGAATCCCGTTTCCAATAATGTAGTCGTACTCTTCGAGACAATCATTATCTAAATTATTGACGTTTATTTTTAAAATTTCATATTTCAAATTCGGCAAATGAAAGTTTGCCTTGGCCTGATTAATAAAGGCCTCACATCGATCAACACCAACCACTAAAGCCGATGTTTTCTGCGCCAATAAATAAGCTAATTCACCTGTCCCGCAGCCGATCTCTAAAACTTTCTTATCGACTCCGGCAACAATCTCTTGTGCGATTTTCGCACATCTTTTGTCTGTCCTAATCTCAAGTGCCTTTGACGGTTTGAACATTTGATTATAACCACGATCATCTTGTATTGAACTCAACTAATTTCCTCTTTTATTTAATAGTTAATTTTCTATTTATGCCTTACGTCGTCAGCAGCATGATGGACATGGCCATTTTTGATAATGTATTGACGTATAAAGTGAGGGCGCTGTTTTACCTCTTCAAATATCTTCGCGACATATTCACCCAAAAAGCTAACCGCCAATAAATTAAGCGAACCAAAAAGAATTAAGAAAATTAAAATTGTTGAGACTCCATGAGGAGCGCTCGCGGGATAAATAATTTTCGCGATCATCTGACCAACAATTAAGGTCAATGACACTCCTAACATTAGCCATGAGAATAGACTCAGCATATTGAGTGGAGTATTGCTAAAAGATAAAATACCTTTTTTTGCCCATCCGATATTTTTAAATAAATTGTTTGTACTTTGCCCAAACAACCGCTCTGGCCTAGTATAATCGACTCCGATTTGTTTAAACCCGGCGAAGGCTCTCACACCTCGTAGAAATAAATCGCGCTCACCAAATCTCAACATTTGCCGAACCACTCTGCGATCAATTAAAGAAAAATCACCAGCATCACGAGGAATTTTGATGTATGAAAGTTGATCAAACAAATAATAAAATGCTCGATAGGCGAGTTGCATATAAAATGGAGCTTCTCTTTTCTTTCGATGGCCATAAACGACATCGAAGCCCTCTTTCCATTTGAGAATAAATTGCTCAATAAGCTCAGGCGGGTCTTGAAGATCCCCGTCAAGTAGGACAACGGCATTTTTTGCGGCGATCTCCATTCCACTACGAAAGGCCGCTTGTGAACCAAAATTTCTAGAATGCGAAATGCCTACAACACGATGATCCCGAGACGAAATATCACGAATTAGTTCTTCTGAGTTATCCGGGCTACAATCATTTACAAAAATGATTTCATACTCGATGCCAATTTTTCGAAAGGTTTTCACAAGACGTTCGTACATAATTGGAATTGCTTGCTCATCTTTATAACACGCAACAATCGCGGATATGCTTCGGTAGACATCTAACTCGTACTTTTTAGATGAGCCTTTATACACCTCTTCACTTTCTACAGATTGTAACCAATCCACTGTTTTAAGCAGTCCAGCCCTCAAATCGACATTTGCTTGCCATCCTAAAACCGCTCGCGTTTTTTTCTGATTAGAATACCAGTCACTTAAATCCCAACTATTGTTGGTAATAGACGAGAACCTTGGTTCATCTTTAACATTAAAAATATCGCAAGCCAATTCGGCAATCTCTTTGATCGTCACTTTTTTTCCGGACCCTACATTAAAGGAATGTCCGAAAAATTCTTCACGCAGATTAATGGCGGCGTCAAAAAATGCCTCGCAAGCATCGTCTATAAATATAAAGTCACGTGAAATATCAGGATCGACAAAAGGTGGCAACCGACCTTTTAATCCCTCCATAACAAGATTGGGTATTAATCGCGACGAATCCTCCATGGGACCATAGATCGAGTAAAATCTTAAATTTGCGCAAGCCAGTTTATGTTTTTGACCATAATACCATATCAGTTGCGAAGCCGAAGCTTTTGCCACCGAGTAATGACTATTAGGCTTCAAAAATGATTCCTCCGAAGGCCCTGCTGACAAACTTCCGTACTCTGACGAACTTCCGGCATGTATGTATATCCGCCCAATCTGTTCATTAAGTACCTCAAGGAGCTGAACAACTCGATTAAAGTTCGTTTTATATATTTTCTCTTGCTCACTTTGAAACGAGTATGCGCCATAGGCGGCACAATCAAAAATAGTCTGAGGATTAATGTTACGAATAAGTGCGATTTGATTTGATTCAACCAATAAATCAATATTGACCAATCTATTTTGCGGAAGATCGGCAATTCGCCATGCTGGTACTCGAGAAAGCGTTCCATAACAATCATCTCGAACCTGCAATATCTTTCGAAACAAGTTGGCGCCGACAAAGCCGCTCGCCCCGATCACTAAAATAGGTCCCTTCAAACTTGCTATCTTTTGTTTGTTTAACATCATGTTACCAATATCTCTTTTTTACATTAATCAGAGCTCTTCTTTTCTCGTCTCGCTTAAACAACAAATACTCTTGCGTCTCTGCGATCTGGTCAAAGTCTAATAGATGATCAACGACCTTTCGCGTCGCAGTGCTTCGTAATAAAATAACGTAAGTCGCTTGATCAATCCATTTTTTAAAATAGGGTTGCAAAAACGTTTCTTCGACGATCTCAAGTTTATGGGATGGGTACTGGGCAAAACTGAGATTATAAACAAAGTATTCCCAACACGAGTTGGGTATCAAAATTAAACTGTCTGGCTCCTCATTTTTAAAAAATGAAGAAATATACGTGTGCTGCTGAATACTACCGGCATTTCCTAGAACCGAAAAAATCCGATTAGCTTTCAAAATTGAAAGTTGAACCGGCGGAAAGTCTACGTTCGGATAAAGGGCTAAGACCAAACTCAAAGCAGATAACATCCAAGCAACTTTTTTTGTAAGAACCTTTCTGTTCGTCATGCGAATCGCAAACATAGTTGACGTTATCATCATCACGGGAATGATGATACGTGCCCAATTAGCCCACGCGAGACCGGGCGTCAGATGACCATTGCTAAACTGATTCAAGCCATAAATAAGACGATCTGTGGTCATTCTTCCAAAGACAAAAATTAGCAAACTTATAAAAAGAAACAAACTCGCCTTCCATTGACGAAGAAGAAGAATGACGAGCAATATCCCGGTAGGAGCCAAAGCAGTAAAGATTGCACATCTAACAAGATTAATATCAAATACTTGCCCGCTCCAAAGACTTGACCAATCCAAAACCGTTGCAAAGCTTGCATTTCTAACAACTATGATATGGTCGTTCAAGGCCTTGTAATGCAGCAAAACGTGGATTGCCAAACAACTACAAATCAAAAATACACCACTAAAAATAGCTACATCTTGCCAGCAAATTTTAATTTTTTTAATTAACATATACCGCAACATTAATAGCCAGCAGGTCACGGCCATTGAAATCGGTATATACTCTTCTTTGGTTAAAAGAATGAACGCAAAGGTTAAGAAGAAAAGATGTCTCTTTCGCTTAAGAAAAAATACAATTAGCGCCAAAATACTTAGGGGTAAAATTGTCTCAGGTTGAAAGATGGTCATCATAAATCCACTCATTGCCTCAAGAGTAAGCGGATGTATTAGGTAAGAAAGCGTAAGTGCCAGACTCAACGGACCAAAGCGACTACGTGGCAAAAACCAGTCCGACAAAGAGTAAAGTAACAGAGACGAAGAGGCTAAATTAAAATAGCTCAAATAACTTAAAATCAAAGGATTAGGAAACACCCCAATCAAGGGAGCGATCAATGGTAAGGTGATGTAAGAGTGATTCGCCCAAACATACTCATAAGTTGGCCCTTCATAATTCCCACGACCAGTAATAATGTTTCGCAACCACTGAAAACAATTAAAGCCGTCACCGGCGAAATAATAGCCAAAATACCCCTTGTTTTGCACTATAAATAAGAAACTCAAGAGAATAAGCAAAATAAAATAATGCCAATTCAATTGATTAATTTGTCTACGTACGTTTTCTCTACCTAAGCTAAATCGCATATTTTACGATCGCTATATGTTTTTTTATTGACCATAAGATTTGAATAGCTGAGCTTGACTCAAAATTCACTCAATATTTTTTAATAATTAAGATCTCGACTTGTTTAGGCGCTTACTATTCCTCAATCGGTTGGCAAGTTTTGAAATCAATCCCTGTACTCAGATATGAGAAACCGTTCAAAGTAGCTTCTGGCTGAAATTGACTTAAATACTCGCGAAATTCGATTGGGTCGCTCTTAATATCAAAAAAATAAACAATTTGCGTGATACACCACTTTTGCAAAAAACTCTTAATTTGCACCAAATTTCTTACTTGGCCTGCTTCATTGGCAATCATGGCACTATGCCAAGTATTTGCAAATCCAACACCCCAGAGTCCCGCCGGATAAGGTCGGGTAAGCAGAAAGACGCGAGCTTGGTTATCATACTTTGCATTAATGGACTGGTTCAACTTGCGTTCTGGTACCCAATTTTCATCGAGCCTATCATAATCAGATCGCGAAAATAACGGAGGGACCCCACGCAACATAAAATAGGCTGAAGGTGTAAACCAAATTCCTAATAAAGAAAGAAACAAGGCCATAGCGAGCCAAAACTTTTTATAAAAACGCCCCCACATTTCCCTGCCAAGGGACATAGCCCAAATGATAATAACCAATGGAAACATCGGAAAAACGTAACGCAAATAAGCTTGAAACGAAAACACCCCAAAACAAAACAGCAAAAGGAGCGCCAATAGGCCACAATAAAGGCGCTTATGTTTTAAGCTAACACTCACCAAAATCGCAGGGAACAAAAGCAGTAAATAAAAACCAGCTGATCCAGTATCAGACTCAAGAAATCGCGAGCTTTCAAAGACTATGTCGTGAAGTATTTTAGGCGACCACTTGACATGAAAAAGCGAGTTAGTAAATGAACTCGCTGAGTGAAAATATTTTGATTTGAAAATTCCGTTAAAGAAAGGAAAAACAGGATTGCCAGTGTATATATAGGCACGCACGTAGCAAACAGAGCCCAAAACAAAGACCAGCAAACTCATGAGGATGATATCGCGAAAAGATCGATAATCGTTACGAAAAACTTGCAACCACCATAGAAAGAGCATGGGTCCAACCCAAAAAAACATGGTTGACTTAATGGTCAATCCGATCCCCAAAAAAATTGCGGAAACAAAGGCTAATGGTCGCAAACGCTGTTGATCATAATAAAATAAAATAAAACTTAGGAGCGAGCCTAGCGCTACCAAATTTACAAAATGGTCGATAAACGCCGAGACCGATTCAGCTGCAAATAACGGCAGCGAAATATACAAGAGGGCCGCGCATAGAGCCCATACATATTCGCTTAATATGTCGATAATTAAAAACAACAATAATACTCCGAGCCAACCAACACTTAGGTTAAAAAGTCGAACGGCAAATTCACCGCCTAATAGATGCGCAAGCGCATAGAGCCAATCCGCAGTGAACGGAAAAAATGTCCAACTATATTTAACAGGATCAAAGGCCCAAAAAGAATTATGACGAATGAAATCCATAGGTACGAGATGATAGGCCAAGGAATCAAAACCCATGTCAGGCAGGTAAAAGTGCACAAACTGCACAAGTACGACAAAGTTGATCAACAAGATAAATACGATTTCAAAATTTAATTTTCGCTCTCTCTTTCCAGAAATAAAGAGCTCTTTTATCTTAAGCTTGAGGCTAAGCCCCCTGCCAGCCGAACTAAAAAACCATACAATGCATGGAAGCGCCAGCAGCAAACTATAAGTCCACGCATAATTGATAGGATAAGGAACGACAAAGTTCATAACCCAGCCAATGAATAAAATGCCCAGTGTGGTTTTAAGCACAAGCTCGACGAACCAATCACGACGAGGTATACGCAAAAGTTGAAAGGTTAGACTTCCCAGACTAAATGAAGACATATAAATAGCGAGAACGCTGAGACTAGTTAATGGTCCCTTACGTAGACCCGCCAATATAAAACAAAATATGATCGTCAGTATGAAGGATCGAAATCGCAAATACCAAGCTAGTGCCGTCAAACCGATGCAAACGCCACCAATAACCAAAAAATGATGTAAGTCATCCATCGAATAATAATGTAATCCGATATAATCTATGCGTAACAAATTTTTAATTAAATCGCCGACAAAAAACAAAATCACAGCCCAGCGAAAATAGAAAAAAATTTTTGCTTTAGTCATCTATTTTTAAGAGTTCTACTTTCTAGATTAAGAGACAGCGCCAACTGATTCATTTTTAAAATGAATCAGTATCTAGGATTTTGCTCAGTAAAGGATAATTATTAAAATGTTTCAAGATCACAGTTCGCTTTGACGCCTACAAGCTTTTCAGTGGTAAAGCCGGCCACAAAGATTTTCTCTACAAAACTCAAAAACATTTTGACGCCACGAGTTTAATTTATTCATGTTAACAAAAATATATAGAAATAGTTGCTGTGTACTCCGTTTCATATTAATGAAAATAATGACTAAAGTTATTCAACTTATGAATTTTTCAAGCATCACCAGATCTTTATCTCACTTGATACGGTATGCACACCCTGGTTTGCACTCTAAACTCCGCCGTGGTGTCATGCAGTTTAAAAAGCAGATTGCGAAGCCGCCATCCCAGCTGCCAATAATACCCATGTCTGAAGGTGATTTTATCCCTGGTAGTTTAAATTTCACTTGCAATATTTGCGGGATAAATTGCTCGCATCTTTTAAATAAAATCTCACGCGAAGAGATCTCCTGTCATAGTTGCGGTTCAACTTTACGTTTACGTTCTCTCATCGCAATTTTTACCCGTAGGCTTTTTGGCAAAAATATGAGCCTCGATGAGATTCCTGTTCGCAGAGATCTTTTAGGTATTGGAATGACCGATTGGTTTGTCTACGCCGAAAAACTAGCTAAAAAGCTTTCTTATACAAATACCTTTTACCATTGTGACCCGAAACTTGATATTATGAACCCTCCTGAGTCTATGACCGCTCTTCTCGACTTTGTTATTACTTCAGATGTTCTTGAACACGTTGTCCCTCCGGTATCTAAGGCTTTTGAAAATATTTTTAAAATCTTAAAGCCAGGAGGCATTCTTTTTCTTACAGTTCCCTATACTCTGAACGACTCTACTGTTGAACATTTTCCAGACTTAAATGCTTTCAAAATCATTGAGGGGCCAAATGGCTTTTACCTTGAAAACACGACCCTCGATGGTCGGGTTGAACGCTTTGATAAGCTTTGCTTTCATGGTGGCCCAGGAAGCACTCTTGAAATGAGAGTCCTTTGTGAAAAGGAAGCTTTAAAACTATTGAAGGATGCCGGTTTTATTGATATTCAAATTCACCACGAAGCATATTTTGAGCACGGGGTTTATCAAGCGATTCCATGGTCTTTACCTATCTCTGCTAAAAAACCTACGGTGATAGAGCAGGCGCTGAAATAAGAAAGCCGGTAATCATTGAAAGAACTGGCACAGCTCTCCTTCAGCTTGTAGAGCTATCTCTCTCAAAGAGTTCACTATTTTTTTATTTTTTTCTATCGCGAGTTCAAGACTTTTAGGTTCAGGTAAATATATACTGAAATCATTCTTATCAAATGGAATGGTCATATACCCAAACTTCTTAAAATCTCCAATCTCCGCACTTAAAACAACGGGCACCACTCCATAAGCTAAATATTCAATCAATTTTGTCGGGCAAGCGACCCGATTTACGATTTCATCATCACGTAATAAAAATCCAAAATCAGAAAGGCGATAGGCTTCGAGAACCTCCCTATGAGTTGTCGATGTTATTTTAAGACGAGGGTTTTGACTCGCTTCTTGCAACAAAGCTATTGGTAAAGTCTTTGTATCCGGCACAAAAATCTGAAATTGTGCTTGGTTGCAAGTTCTCAAAATAAAATCGCTCATACGGTCGATATTTTGCCAAACTTGGGTGCCGCCTGCGTAGATGAAGCGCGGGAAGTTCGGATTATATCCGCTAACTTTAGTTTTCTCTTCGGGTAGATCGGGCAAAATCGGCAGCAGTATAAACTTGTGTGCAAACTTCAAAGCCTGATGCTTTTTTAGGAGATGCTGCTGCATCGCCTCTGAAACGACAATGATTTTTTCTGCTGACCGCAAGAGACGCGCTTCCAATATTTCATAATATTTAGCCCTATCAGTCTCCCCTTCCATTTTAAGCTCTTCAGGCACAGCACCATGCACATCCCAAATCGATTTAATTCCGGGGATTTTAAAGACCCAATTCAGTAATGTCGAAGCATTAAATAAGCTATGGCAATAGATCCGGCGGTACCGTAAAATAAGGTAAATGAAATAACCTAAATGGAGAGGATGAGAAGTCTGAATTTCAAGCCTTAAAACATCAAGATCGACAATTTCTAACTTTGGCAAAAATCGCTCAGATCTTTGTACTCTTTCGACATATATCAGCCTAAAATTTCTTAAAAGTCTATCAACCTTTAAAACACGACTAAAATAGCCCTCGATTTTATCATTTGCTTTGGGATAACGCGAAAAGATCAAAATACACTTTTTATCAGGCATCAACAGGACTAAATGAGAGCTTTGAACTCACGCCTTCTATTTGAAAATTTTTTTGATACCATTCCGTTTGATAAATTCCGTCAACTAATTCTTGGGCCTTATGATCCCACGAATTTTGATAAGCTTCCTCTTTAAGAGTCTCAAGATAACAATGATCATGTTTTTTTATCTCTAAAGAAACGTCAATCAACTGCACAAATTCTTCATGTGTATGTGCGATTTGAGCAGATCGATATTTTCGACACTCTGGTAAATTTGTCGTAACAATGGGTCTGCCAAGCGCCATATATTCAAAGAGTTTAATAGGATTCGTAGAAAGAGTGATTTCATTCAACAAAAAGGGAATGGTGGCAACATCAAAATACTTAGCATAATGAGGAAGCGATTTATATGGAATGGGGCCCATAACATGAACGTTACTCAATTCAGACAACCCTGACTTTTTCAGTGAGCCATCATAGTCAAATCCAAGCAAAAGAATATCCCACCCAGGACGCTCGGTAGCTAAAAATTTTATAAGACTATAATCAAACCAACTTGCCAATGCGCCAAAATAGCCGATAATGGGTCTGTCCTTTTTTCTCCATAGCAAAAGATTATTTTGGTTTCCGAATAGCTTTTCTTGCGAAAAATTACTTGAATCAACACCATTACTTACCAAAATAAAATTTTTACTGCGATATTTCGCAACTTCTGCATAAAGTCGTTGCGCGGTTACCACGACAAAAATCCGCTCGTCAGCTAAAACTCGGCGGTGCCTTTCAAAAACTTCTTCGCCGATTTCTTGACAAGCTAGATCCTGCGAAATCTCATCCAAGTACTCATAAAGAACTAGGTTGCCGAGTTTTATCTCTGTTTCGATATCTTGCCAAAGAAGTTTATGATTGGTCGCAAATTGATAGACGACCCTGGGCTTGTCGAGCCGCGGCCGGTATTGAATCTTAGAAAGAAATAACCTTGGTTCTACAGAACGACTGCAAAATAGATAATCTTTTCGAGGCGACGCGGTGTAATAGATAAATGGGAACTGTAGGCGTGCAAGACTAAGTGCCATTTGTTGAGGCCGTTGAAAAAGCGGCATTCGCCAAGGGTAACACGGGGCCATTTCAAAAACGAGCTTTTGTTGATACTTCTTAATTTTCGAACGCAGAACAAGCCGCTGGTATGTTTGATTACCAAAGCTTGCGGTAAGCAGCCAAAAAATAAGGTCTTTAAAATAACCGATGAATTTATTCATTGTTCTGTCAAAGTGATTTTTTTAATCGATTCACAATTAAAAGCGAAGTCAAAAAAAAAATCAAGTGAGCAAATCGTTTTGACGCTACCAGCAGTGAGTCCCCAAGTATTATTCCCTTAATTGATAGTCAAAATCCCAACGCTTTGCTTTAGTCGAGAATCAAGATTTATTATTTCGACCGGTAACTTTGCTTTGGCCGAAAATATCTTTTTAATGAGCTTTCGTGAAATAGAGGCTGACCATATATCTTTAGACCTAATCGTGATGAGAGCATTTCCATCAATTGAGATATGCCACGGTTCACTGTCGTCACCTTTTAATTTAATCCAAAGAGCACCATCACCAGATGTCTGCTTTAATGGCACATCTCCAGCCTTAACTATTTGTGGTCCCCAGTTTTCAATTTTAAATTTTGTGACATCAGAAAAGATATTTGCTCGAGGTCTCATATTATATTTTGTATTTCGGTTTAAATTCTTTGTGAGATAGGCAGCAATATTTTCACCTACGATTTTCGAACCGCTTTTGTTAAAATGAACATCATCGTAGAACGAACTCAGGTCTTTCGGAACTAGCGAGGCAAGATCAATCATCTCAACATTTCGGATTTGCGAAATCTCCATGAGCTTTTGATTATAGACATTCATAGCTTCGGAAAGATGTTGTATGCCGTAGTATGTATCCGTAGGAGTATCAAAAAAATTACCCAGTCCTCCCATCCAAAGATAGGATCGCTCTGTCGGGGTTAGGTCTTCGCGCCAAAGACTTGGCTGAGTCATGAAAATCACTCTCAAATTCTGTTCCGCCGCCAAGTCCACGATGTTGTTAAGGCTATTTTCGTAATTTTTCAGCGCTGACCGCAAATCTGGTAAGCCTATTAAATTTTTTGCTTTCGCTCTTGCCTCGCGAAGTCGCACAAAAAGTTTCCCTTCATAGTCTTGAGCAAGGTTCAAGGCCAACGGTGCGGTGTGCTTAAATACGCTGACTGCAAGATTCATTAATGCAAATGGCCAATCAGAATGAGCCGTAAAAAAAGATTTGTTGATCATACGTTCCTTCACATCAGGCAAACGCAAATCTTCTGGTTCGTATTGACCCGAGCTGCCAAACATAAGCCGCGAATGCAAATCGTTTACTCCGACGAGGACAAGGACAACATCAATTTTTGGAAATTGTGAAATGA
>Ga0207070_1028_pt1 | contig 33590 bp, 31 predicted proteins | sample Alteio_BWMinHeat_92_FD_153591 | JGI IMG/M metagenome (GOLD analysis project Ga0207070, IMG submission 153591) | Enriched cells from forest soil in Barre Woods Harvard Forest LTER site, Petersham, Massachusetts, United States -... | ecosystem: Environmental > Terrestrial > Soil > Temperate forest >...
AGAAGTCCACCGATCCAAACACTTTCTTTGACGCTGCCGATGGATGCTTCGACAAGCCCGGCCTGATCATAATAATTATTAAGTGAGAAGCCCTTAGGTAGCGTCGATTTAAAATGATCGATCTCACTGGCCACCGCGGTCGCAACCTGGCCCGTATCAAAATTAGGTTGTTTTAAAATATTAATGAGGACCGAAGCTGAGCCCTTTTCTGAAGTGTCGCCGCGCTCGTATTGAAAAGATCTGGTGATGCTCGCGAGATCTTTGACGCGAACGGGAGTACCTGATTTGACATTGATGACCACGTCGCCGATTTCGGATTCGTCTGCGAATTGGCCGTTGGCGCGCAAAACGAGTTCTTGCGCATAATGATTAATCACTCCGGGGCTTGCGAGAATATTATTGTTAACCAAGGCGTCTCGCAAATTATCAAGAGTCACATCATATTTAATCATCAAATAGGGATTAGGTTTAACCGAAAACTCAGCGCTCTTGCCACCCATCACCACAACTTTGTAAACCCCAGGAATGCGTTGAAGTCGAGGCTTTAAATCAAATACCGCTTGGTCTCGAAGCATCACCTGATCGCTTCCACCTTGCAAGCTATAGCCTTCGATCAAAGAAAGGGTGGCACTTAAATTTTCAATCGTTGGCTCAGCTGATTTTGGTAATTGCGCCCGAATGGCGGAGAGAGCTTCAATCAAGAGTTGTCTTGATAGAAGCATATCGGCGCCCCAACGAAATTCAACCGAAACCATTGAGATGCCGGTGGCCGAAGTCGAACGAACTTTTGCGACACCCAATACACTGCCTGCGGCACTTTCTATTGGAAGAGTAATTTGCCTTTCAACTTCGATGGACGAAAAGTTTGGAATTTCAGTGACAACATTGAGAATTGGAAAATTCAGTGGCGGAAACAAATCAACGCGTAGGTTTTTGTAGGTAAAAACGCCAAGTCCCATTAAAAAAACAATAATAACAATCAGGAGTGTTCGCGCCTTGATAATTTGTTCGAGAAGTCGATCCAGCATTTGTTAATCCGCCGCCTGACTTTTGAAGTCGGGATATAAATATCCGAGAGCTCCTTCGGTGAGAATTTGGTCTCCAGGTTTAAGACCGGATTTGATTTCAACTTGATCCTCAGATTGTTCTCCAACTTCAACTTCGAGACTCGTTATTTTTGGTTTGGCAGGTTCGGTCTTGCCCGACTCGTTTGTCGAGGAGCCGAGAACCCAAGTTTTGGCGTCGCGGATAAATATCGCCTTTTGCGGGATTACGATCACCGCAGATCTTTGGCCGACACGAATGTTGGCAAACACAAACTCTCCGGCAGGGATAGAGACATGTCCATCACTCGCCAGCCACGCAATGGACTGTCCAGTCTCATGGCTCGCATTTTTCAAAAGCTTGGTGACATGCGCCGGTGTTGGTTTGCCGTCGCCACCTAAATAAACCAGCGCAGATTGACCCAATTTGACTTTTTGCGAATCACTCGATTCGATATTGACCTCAAAGACCTTTGCCTCGAACATCGCAATTCCATAAGCTGGTACGAGCGTCGACATTTGGACCTTTTTAACTTGCTCGATCAAAGCTGTGTCTTCTAGTTCGGGCACTTCAAAAGTTTTTGATTTTGTACATGCCGCGAAGCAAATGCAGACGCTAAGACTAATGCAAAAATCAAACCCAAGACGTCTATAAGCTCTCATATTCAGAGGTCCCTCTTAAGCGGTCGATTTTTGCGAGATCGGTGAGAAAATTATAAAAAGATGACCTTTCACCGAGTAATGTTTGAATCCAAAGATTGGTCGCTTCGCTCGCCTCAAGAATACCGACGGCACCCCTTTTATATCGATCAATCGATATAAGGCTTGCTTTTTTGGTCTCTGGAATCAGGGCCTGCAAGCGATTGCGATCAGCCAAGTGTGCTTTGGCAAGACCGAGGGCTTCGTTTAAATCCAGGGCCGCCTTTTCTTTTGCAATCTCGTACTTGACTCGCGAAATTTGCGTGTTTGTCGATTCTTGAGCAATTTGTGACGAAATCATGCCCCAGTCAAAAAGCGGAAGTTTTAAACCAAATGTCAAACTCCAGCCGCGATTCATATCGTTTGCAGACTGTCCCGTATAACCATATTCAAAGGCACCGATAAAAGATGGATAGCGGTTTGCTTTTGCGACAGTTACACCGATCTCGGCGGCGTGAAGCTGTTCAGTTAAAGCATGAATGCTTGGATTAGCTTCGACACTTTTCGGGTTGGCATCTTCGAAGGCGAGCTTTGGTAAGTTTGAAATAGTTTTGAAGGATACCTTATCATATGAACCGTCATGTGAACTTAGTCTTATTAATTGCGCCAACTGAGTTTTTTCAACATCGAGCTGCGCTTCGGTGAGTTCTTGGGTGCGAACCAAATCAGATAGGCTTGATTTGATTTTGATAATGTCAAAAGGAAGAGTGCGGCCGATCGAGTATCTTGGAATCAAAGAGTTTAAAAGAGCCTTCAGTTGGACCTCAACCTCATTCAAGCGCAAGATTGCATCTTGATCTCTCAGAATCGAAAAATAAAGTTGTTTAACCAGAAGGCTGACATCGAGCTCAGATTCGAGATGTGCAAACTCTGCAGCTCTTAGTTCAAACTGCTTTTGGTTTGCTCGTATCCACGAAGAAGTAAATGGCAAAGCCGTTTGCTCTAGGCGAAGAACGGCTTTGTTGGCGTCAGGTAATTGAGTATTCACATCATCTGATTTTTCAAAGGCACCGACGCCAGAGAGACTGGGCCGTCTCGCGCTTTCTATTTCGTGCCGAGAGGCCTCCACAAATTTTACGTTAAAAGAAGATTGTAAAGTCTGTAAAGACTGGCTGCGAGCAAGGTTCAGGCAGTCCGTCAGGCTTAACTCCTTGGGCGATTCTGCTTGAGCGGTCCTTGAGTTCAGCCCGAGCATGAGCATGATGACAGAGAAAAATATCAAGCGCGAATCCTTCCCTCAAATTATTTTGCCGAAGAGGACATCACGATGACGACAAATGAATTCGGGACAATGCTCGGCCGAGCTTTCGCATTTTCGTTCGTCTGCTTGGGTGGCGGTCCAAAGTCGGCGCTGGCTAAGAAGACATTTCCAGTTTTTGAGTCGAAAGCGAGCGTGCGAGCGCCCTTTTGAGTTTTGACATTTTCAACCAGTTCATATTCATTTGGCGTTTTTTCATGAATGACCGACATGACGCCTTCACCCGCGGAAACAAAAATCAAATTTCTTTTGGCATCAAAGGCGGTCGCATCGACTTGCGAACCCACGTTCATCGTTTTAATGACTTTTCCGTTATCGGCGTTAATGACCGCCATCAATCGGTTCGAACAGCCAGCAAAGAGTCTATGGGTTTTTTCATCTATCGATAGACCGGTGGGCCCTTCACAGGGTTTAAGCGGATAACTGGCTTCTATCTTAAGATCCTTGGCATTGATTTTTACTAGGGCATTTTCTTCTTCGAGATTAACATAGATATATCCTGCGCCATCGCTGACTGCGAACTCAGGCTTTGAACTCAAATTAAGAGTGGATACTAATTTTTTCTCTTTGGGATCAACAACTGATACATCATGGGATTTGCCGTTAAAGCTATAGATTTTTTTAGTGAAGCGATCATACAAAATGGCATCTGGATTCTGACCGACAGGAATAAGGGCTACAACTTTGCCGGTCTTAAGTTCAAAGGCGCTGAGGTTGGCTGCCTTGCCGTTACTGGTAAAGCCGAGCTCAAGTTCAGGGACGAGAGCGATGCCGTGAACACCTTCGGTTCCAAGAACTTCATAAATTGTTTTGCCTGTTGAGGTGTCAATCACTTGGACTCTTTGGCCGCGAGAAAGATACAACCTCTGGTTCTCAGGTTCAGCAGTCAGGTAATCCCAGCCACCTTCGCCACCAAGTTTCATTTTGTTGATTTCGGTAAAATGAATTTTGCCCGCAGAATCAGTCGGCGTCGCATGAGCTTGCAGACCGAGCGTGAATATCATAACCAGAGATAAATCAAATAAATAGAACTTCATAAATGAGCCTTTCGGGTTCCCCTGATGGGAGTTAAATTCTATCGAAAGACTAGCAGGCTCCTGAAAATGGGTCACCTGCTTCAAGCTATTCCGCGTCGCTTCTAGTCAAGCGGGGCGAGAAGGCGCGTAAGTCCCTAAGGGACAGACTGTTAATATGCAAATGGCGTGAGAGCCTCTGGAGCACCGCCAGGGAGATTCTTTTGCTTTTTGATTTTGAGCAATCCCATCCAGCTGCCGATGACACAGAGAACATACCCCAAATCAAATTCAAAGGGTCGATGCGAAAAACGCGCTCGCTGTGGATAAGCATGGTGATTATTCTGATATCCCTCGCCAAACACAAGCAAAGCAACAAGGGCATTATTACGAGAGTGATCAGAAATCTCAAAGTTGCGATATCCGAATTTATGCGCGAGAGAATTGACCATCCAGCCTTGTACAGGATGACTCATGATTCCGAAATAATATGCAGCCCCGACCATAACGTGACCAAAACTCATTGATAGGACAACGGCAATTAAAATGTGAAGAAGATAAGGCAATGCCCAAAGTTTTTTACGATTGAGAATATTCACTTCAAAATCGATGTCTCCTACGAGCCTGCAAACTTCAGGATCTTTTTTGATTAATCGAACCAAGACCTTCTCGTAGGATTTTAACTGTCCGTGAGCAACACCCAAAACCCCTAATTGCATAGGACTATGCGGATCGTTCTCGGTATCCGAATACATATGGTGCATACGATGCATGCACGACCAAGCTTTCGGATCGATGCCAGTGACCCAAATGCCTGTTGCTGCTGTCCATTTTTTTAAAGATCGACTCAAGGTCAGAGCGTTGTGAGTCAAACCGCGATGATAGAGAACCGTGATGTAAAAAACATTGATCAAATACGCTGCAATAAAAATACTGACTGACAGAAAAATGATTTGGTTTAGGCTCATTTGACTTCTCCTTATCTTGGTCCCTTAATAAGAGGTTCCTTAATAGTCCCGTATCTGACTTGAGTATACAATCGTTTACTGAAAAGTCAAGCTGGTGGGTTCTTAGGAGATTGCATTTTGCATCAAATCTCTGTAGGTTAATAGAATATGAGTTCTAGAACTGACCAAAAAGCTGAGACGAGACGTGATCTGGTGAATGTTGCGCTCAAACTCAGTTCTGAAAAAGGCTTTGCAGCGCTGAGTTTACGCGAGGTCGCTAGTGGGGCAGGAATTACCGCCGCTGGTTTTTATAGACATTTTCGCGATATGGAAGAACTAGGGCTATCTCTTCTTGACGAGGTTGGGCTCAGTTTGCGTCGTCTCCTGAGAGATGCGCGAAAACGCGTTGCACCCGGACCTGACGCCGTACGGGTGTCCGTTGAAGCCTTTCTAAACTTTGTAAATGAAAATGGAAATCTTTTTCGCCTCTTGCTTGGCGAACGCCAGGGATCGACGTCGACCTTTCGTAAAGCCATTCACAACGAAATGGATCGTTTTATTAGCGAATTAAGTCTTGATCTTGATAGATTACATTCGTCAACTCAACCTCTGCACAATCCTTCCCTTGCTGCTGAGGCCATTGTGGCTATTGTTTTTACGGTTGGAGCAGAGGCACTTGATCTGCCAAAACACAAGCAAGGGGGGCTAGCCGAGCGGCTCACCGAAGAGGTTAAAATTGTTTTGCGCGGTTCTTTAGTCCCAAAAGCGCCAACCCGTGCGCGCGAGCATGGATTCAAGAAGAAAAAGAGGTAATTGAGATGACAAAAAGAAATATGGGCGAAGTTTTAGAGGAAATGAGAAAAAAAGTCGAAAACCAAGTTCTCATTTCGACGGCCACGACAACTTATAAAGGGCGCATTAAAAGTGTGTTAGTTGATTGTGTTGAATTCGAAGATCGCAGTAAGGTTCAAACAAATATTATCTACATCCCATTTGCTGCGATCGAATCTTTTAGCCATATTGTCATATCTGAATAAAATTAAGATAAGTCAAAATTTCTCTTCTGAGTGAATCAGATATCGAAAATTTTTTAAGTGACTTTGGTATCTTGGCGCCTCTTTTTTTCAATTCGGCGATTTGACCAAAGAATTGATCGCGATTGTCTCCCATCTCTGCTGAGATTTCGTAAAGGAGTTGATACGCCATTCGATTGTCTTCGCTGGGATTTGTATCATAAACGGCGAGTTGATAATAGAGAAACTTGCGCATGATTTTGCGCAGGCGATGCTGATCTTCTTCATTTAACTTCGAGTGGGCGACGAGTTTTCTGGCGGCGAGTGAATCTTCTTTTAGATCCTCTTGCAGTTTTTCTCTTTTTGATGCTTGAAATTCATCGGTAATATGTGTCAGGTAGCTATGCCGTTCGTGAATCTCTTCGAAAATCTTACCGGCGAGCTTATGAATTTCTTCCATTTCATCTGTGGTCAGCCACGGCAAGGCCAAAAGGTCGTTGAGCTTTCCAAATTTGATCACAAAATCTTCAAAATCTTTGGGTACTTCGTGACGATAATCGAAAACCATAAAAGCATTGCGCAGGGCTGATCCAGACTTGCGTACTCTTTTGAGCAAAGCGATCTCAGTCGTGTTGATATCTTGACCTTCGATGATCTTACCGAGGACTGCTTCGCAGCCGTCGGCATCAAAGGCCATTTGCCAAAGATTACTGTAATTATCAAAAAAGGCGGCAGCACCTTTGCGGCCAATCGAAACCACATGGCGGCTTGAAAGCGAATCACTCTTTGTCAATTTTTGTGTACCATTGTAGAGAGTTTCAGAAAAGTTCGAGAAGACGAAAGAGCATGAACGGGTCTTCGAAGACGCCAGTGATGAGATCGAAAAAAGCAGAGTGACGAGAAAAATCAGAGTTCTATTTCTCATTGTGCGACCTTTAGTTCAAAAATCTGAGCGCATTGGTTAAACTGATTGCCGCGAGCAATTTTTTCAGTGGACCATTTGTCGACTTGAGACAAAGTCAGACTGCCTTTTTGAATATAACGATTAAGCGCGATCACCGCCTCATTGAGATAGTCTTCGAAATTCTTGATCTGATTATAGCGTGTGCTAGTTGAGACCGATGCAGGTCCGAGATCGACAAAGGCCAATTGATTGCGATACGAATCAAGAATGAAATTTGATGGGCCGATGTCGTCGAGCAGTGATGGATACTGACGTCGCTGCTGCAGATAGCTTTCGATCTCTTGAGAAATCAATTTAAACATGGGCAAAGAGAGAATCTGCGCACGTTTTGGTCCAGAGACCATCCTGATTTCGCCGGTGGCCCGATCTTTAAAAAACAGGCCTTGAGCCGTAAAATATTCGGACAAAGTCGGTCCGTCAAAGCGCTCTTCGATCGAATACAGACCCAAAGATTGAAATGCAAAGCCTTCTGGGACCAGAAGGCGTGGGTTCTTTTGCATCAGAATATGGCCTTCATTTGAAATCTTTTTTGCGTAGATGATACTCATCAGGCCGCGATAAGTGGGGCGAGGGATTTTCAGAACTTCTTGCTTTCCTTCGACTGAGTAAACGATGGTTTTCACTCCCTCACCAATGGGTTCAGGGTGAATCCTCATCTGCTGATCGCCGAGTTGAATTTTGACTTCGGGCGCTTGCGTAGATTGAATGAGCTGGTGAGTATCCCGAAGGAGGCTAAAAATATCTTCTATGCTTTTTGGCGTTGCAAGTTCGATCCCATTAATGACAATGTTTGGAAGTAGGGAGAGTACGATCGATTCTCCGCCCTGGTGAGAGAGCTCTAAGTCAAGGGCCTGGCGTGCCATATCTTCCTCAGAGAATTGGTCTGCGAACGCAAAGCTGCTCGCGAGCTGAAAAGCTAGCAAAAGACAGAGGATTGTTTGATATCGAAAGCCTAAACTCATTTGGCGATCATAATTGCTAAAATTAGGCCCGATTTAGCATGGCTTAGAATCGATTTGGCGCCGGGCTTTGTGATTAAAATGTAAACACCATGGCCGAAAAAGGGAGCCCCCTTTTGTTTGCATCTCTTTTTGAGGCGACCTCGGCAATTGTTGTGAGCTAAGCCTTTGCAGACGGGCTTTCTGTCAAAGCTTGCACGAAAATACCCGAAAATAATTGCATGTTTTGGCTTTAAAGCGGCTGAAGAACCCTTAACTGCTTCGACGAGGCTGCCGATATACTTTTAAGATGAGATTTCGAGATCATATTATCCATGTCCCATTGTCGGTTGGGGACTCTGTAGATCGTAGGCGGGCAGAACTCCTTTCTGTTTTGCTTCTTGGTAGGGGTGTTGCGGCCATCGGCGTGTTGATTTTTCTCGTTGTTATGGGGCCCGAAAAGGCGATTGGCCCCACCTTAATAGCATTTACTCTTAATATCGTCGCGTATCTCCTGGCGCGAACAAAATACTTTCAAATAGGGACAGCAATCGTCATTATCGAGGCCTTGCTTGTGATCCCCTATACCGTCATCAGCACTGGCACCCTTGAGAGTATTGCGAGTGGCCCAATTTGGCTAGGTCTCGGAACTTTAATCGGAAGCCTGGTCCTCCCATTTCGATACATGTTATTGGTTATTGTGGGCACTGCGGCCTCATTTGGAGTCATCGGCTTTCATATTGATCCATCTTTCATGCCTATCGTTGCTGGGCAACTTCTCTTTACATTGGTTTTATCTTTCCTTGCTTTAGTGGGAACCCATATTCGAGATCGGGGCGATAAATTGTTGGAGGCCGAACGTGCCAAAGTGATTCAGATTTCAAAATTATCTGCTTTAGGAGAAATGGCCGCCGGAATCGCTCACGAGATCAATACTCCCCTCGGTGCAATTGTCCTTAATGCGCAAATGATCGAAAGAATAAATTCGAGACTCCACGACCCCAATTCTGATATCGCAAAGCGGGCTCAGTCGATCGTCAAAATTGGTTATCGGGTGGCAAAAATCATCAACGGTTTGAAAGATTTTTCGGGGGAGACTAAAAATGAAGGAGATACAACTTTCACCGCCAGAGCTTTGATAGCAGCTACGATCGATCTTTGTGGCGAAAAATTTAAAAATCACGGAGTGCAACTCAGGATTGAAGAAAACCAGTGGATTGAAATCCGCATTCGCGGGCAATTGAATCAACTTTCGCAAACGCTCTTGAATTTGTTAAGCAACTCCTTTGATGCTGTTCAAAATTTAGAAGAAAAATGGATTCAAATAAAGGTGGTCGCCACTGGGCAAAATATCGAGTTGAGGGTTATTGATAGCGGAAACGGCATCGCCCCACAAATCGTCACTAAAATTTTTCAGCCTTTCTTTACGACCAAGGATACCGGTAAAGGCATTGGCCTTGGCCTGGGCATTTCAAAAAGTATCGCCGAAAGTCATCACGGCGACTTGTTTTATGACGAGACAAGTTCTAAAACCTGCTTTGTTATCCGACTCCCAGTTGTACAAAAAGAAAGTGAAAGTGAGCGACTGGTCACATGATTAATTTGGCAGAAATTAAAATTCTAGTCGTTGAAGATGATCCGGCGATGAGCGAGGTACTCTGCGAGTATCTACAGGGCGAGGGAGCCACAACCCTTTCGGCACCCAATGGGCAAGTAGCTCTCGAATTAATGGAAGTCGAAAAATTTGATCTCGTTCTTACCGATTTGCAGATGCCAATTATTGGTGGAATGGAACTCTTGAGACGAATTCGCGAAAGGGATACTGAATCGCCAATCGTGTTGTTGGTCACCGGTCAGGCCGATATCACCGAAGAAATTGCCATTGCTTCAGGTGCGGTCGGACTTATTCATAAGCCCTTTGACCTCATGTTTCTCTTTGAGAAGATTAGTCAATCACTTGCCGTCAGGGTCATGGTTGGTTGAGATCAGCCGGTTGAGATCTGAATTGAGTGTCAAACAAGCATGCAGCTGTCAGAAAACTGCCAGTGGTATTTGCTCTTACCTCCGTGCTAAACTTATAAAGTCATTTGTGGAATTATGCCGAGCCGGGGGGCGATATGAAATACTATATTTTTTTGTGGGTTCTACCCACAATGATATTTTTATCGGCTTGTGGAAGCCACGATGCCACTTTGAATTTACAGCTGGATTCGGCTGCAAATCCTTCGGGCTCAACTGTTAACGGCGCGAGCGGCGGCACAAATACTAACAAGGTACTCGCGAGTCTCTGGACAGAAGCAAATAATTATTATCAACTGGATCTCACCGCGGTAAAATTTGGTATCACTTCAAATGCGGCAGTGACGATTCCGGTTACTGGGCAAAATTGTAAGTGTCAAATTCTCGTTCAAGGGACTGAGTCATCAGGTACAGCGAATGTTTCAAACTGTTCGGGAACTTATCCGAATTGCAATAGCTTTAATTCTCCGAGTAGCACTTATACTAAAGCCAACTCAGTCTTGCAGATTTGTACTTCAAGTACCAGCTGCACGAGTTTAAAATGAGTGGGTTATTATCGTGAGAATCAAGCGGGCGGCGGGATTTATTATTGGTTTGCTGGTGACGATCACAGCGGGTGGCCAGGATTACAATACGCCGCAAACACAGCCAAAGCCAAAATCGCTCAAGCTAAAGAGAAATAAAACTCTGCCAGCAACGAATCAAAGTCAGGATTTTTTGACGGCTCATCCACCCGAAAAACCCGGAGAAAGTCTTTCCCCACCGTCGTCGTCGTCATTGGACCGGCACATTTTTGTTTCTGCTCTCTATAGTTCCGCGAATGAGATTCATTACACGGGTCAAGTTACCATCGCAGGTGTCCAAACCCCATTTGCCGCCGTTGAACAATCTAGCCCCGCCGCGGGATTAGCGGGGGGATATGTTGTCCGAAGACTCAACTCAATCGGTTTTAGTGGAGATTTAACATTTGAGCTTCCACGTCGCTCAAGCACGATCATAGGTCAAGCGGGGAATGTGGGCGTGCATGGCAGTTATGAGGGTAATCAGAGCAATAGTTTGCTGACCGCGAATGCCAATGCGAATTGGAGCATCGGTGCAGATATTTATATTTTTGCGGGCCTAAATTATCCGCTGACTTTGACAAGTGGCAGTGGCGAGTCGCTGAGCGGCCTTCCGGGTTATCAAGGCGGTGCGGGCTATGCCTTTACAGATCGGATATCGCTTGAAGCGAGTTACCGAGTCGTGCGGCTGAAGGGGACAATCGATAGTCCGCCATTTAATCTTGTTATCGATGAGGCAAGTCTGTCGGGCTATTTGCTCGCAATCCATTATCTATTTTAAATTTCTATCTGTTATTTTTTGCTGACTCTATGCAGCCAGCAAAATTTGCAGAAAATCTGCGACAAATGTGAGAGGATTTGGGAGGATTTTGTATTCACTTATTTGTCCAAGGAGGTTTTATGAGAAAGTTCATTTTTGTTGCGGTTTTGTTTGCGGTGACTCACGCTTATGCCGATACCACACCTACCGAAGTTGACCGTCGCTGGGCTCAAGGAGTTTATGTATTAGAAGGGCCACCTGCGAATGATTTTTTTACGGCTATGAACAAAGACATCGAGAAATCTTCTCAAACCGATCCTGCAAAACCAAAAATGAAATTTGCGCGTTGGGGAAAACTGAACATCGCGTGCGAACAAATTCAGGCGACAACAAAATGCGAATTTAATTGGCCCGGACATGAGGGCGATTTGTCCGTCGGGGTTTTTAAAGACGAAATGTCTGATCTCAGCCCATGCAACAATGATTTTTATGATCGAGAAAATCGGGTGACGGTCATGTGTTCAGCAGATTTTTTGATCTTGTCGCATGGTCTTGTGCCATAAAAGAGGTAAAAGCCGGGCGGCCTAGCGGGCTCCCGGCAATCTATGGGCGTAACTTTTTTAAGGAACGGGGGCAATCGCCGGCTTTGCTTTGAGAAAGCTCATGATTTGCTGCACTTCTGTTTCAAAGACGACTTGATTTACCTGTAAGCCATTTAAGATTGTGCTCCAATAGCGAGTGATCGAAGATATGGCCAGAGCCTCCTTAATTTCTTGATCAGTCGCACCGTTAAGCTTGGCGGATTCAGTATGAAAGTACACACCAAATTGAGAAGGAACTTGCGCCGCAACGGCGAGACCGATGAGATCTTTTGTTTTCATATCTAGGGCAGTATTTGGATTGAGATAAAAATTCTTCATCTCAGACCATGCTCCCGGCAAAGCGGCCTCAGAAAATTGCTTTATGAACCCAGGGATAAAGCCAAGCGTATTGCCGATATCGTTGAGAGCTTGAGCGGTCGAGGTGAGCTCCACTAACTCGGTATTGCCTTGTGCTTGCTGTCGTGGCAGTTTCATTTTCTCGGCAGAGTTCTTCAATGTCTTGTCTACATCAAGCTTGAACTCATCAAATGAAGTTTGGCTGCCGCCCAGAAAACTAATCCAATGACGGGCCGTTGCAGCTAAGGTGACTGCCTCACGAACTTCTCGTTCACTTGCGCCATTCATTTTTGCCGCTTCAGTGTGAAAATAAATACAATATTGGCAAGGTATTTGTGCGGCAACACCGAGACCAATCAGTTCTTTGACTTTGCCCGAAAGACTCGTAGTCGAACTGAGTTGTATGGCCTTGAATTCCGACCAGGCGCCGCTAAGGGCTTCGGGTGGCACTTGCTGCATAAATTGGGGCACTAATCCGAGACTCGACTTGATGTCACTCAATGTTTGAGAATTCAAATCCGCATGCGCTCGCGGAGCCGCAATCGCAACCAAGGTTAGGGCAGAGGTCAGAGTAACTGTTAGGTTAAGCAAGTTCTTTAGCATGGTGGTCTCCTTCTTTGATGGGCTTTACAGCCGTTTTTGATTTACTCGAGGTGCGAAGTGCAATCAATATGCCGGAGCACAACCCATTTGTGGGACGTGTGAACTTGTAATTGGAAAAAGTTTGTACCGAAAAATATTTTTATTCTGCGGGAACTCTTAATCTAATAAATCTTTGCTGGGGTTTTTTGGCGCTTGAGTTATACCGCGAACAAGTTCGCGTGTTCCATCAGCACGTTGTCTCAATTGATAAGCTGTCGCCGCGTTTGCAGTCAGAGCCTGTGCTAATTGCAGATTATGAGTCACAATGATAGCGATCGACGGTAGACCTGCCAAGTGTTTAGGAAAGCTATTGCCGATCAGATCAATTTGATTATCCGAGGATGTCCCGTTAAGTGGCTCATCAAGTAAAATAAGTGAGCTTTGCCCCGCCTTTGCATTTATTACGATCTCTTTCAACTCTGTTCTTTGCATGCTTCCGCGGCTCATCTCATTTTCGTAACTACCCATTGCCAACATTGACGTTTCAATTTTCAGGCCTTTGTTGAGTTGTAGAGATTTTGCAGGGACCAATGCGCCCGCATAGGCAAGCAGAACATTTTGGCCAATTAATGAAGACAGTAAAATACTTTTGCCGACATTTTCGTCCCCGGTAATCACGACGACTTGTTGACCAGCTTGTTGAGCAGTTTGTTGACCAGGTCGTTGAGTGGCATTTTGAGCATCACTTGAATGATTGATTGAAAGCGACAGCGAATCCGACTCTTTTTGCGCGACGATAAGTTGGGGTGAAAAAGCATCTTGTAGATCGATTTGAGCCAGTGGGCTGTCGATAAAAACCGGGCGGGTGATGGGATAGTCTTTCGCTTGAAAATCCAGCGCCATTTGAGCTAAGGCTTGGCTTAACTCCAATTCAACGATGAGCTCGGAGATTTTAAAAAGGGCAGACGCCGAATACTCTTGTTCTAATTTTTGTTTGAAGTCTTTTCCGAGTGCTACGCCGGTTTTCGCAAGGTCAACGCAAGCTGAGGCTGTACAAGCACCCAATTCGATCATTTGATCATAAACTTTATCGCCAAGCACGCCGTTAACTCTTTCTCCGAGTTTACCGAGGGCGGCTTGCCGAAATGACGAAGTGCTTGCTTTCATCCGTTTACCAATGCCGAGCACTCGAGCCGTGGTGATCATGCCTTTCATTTGTTTCAAGCGGACTTCCTCGGTTGTACCCGGAATGATACTATGAACCGCAGTCACCAAAAGTGCAGCAGGAACACCACCCACAAAGGGCGCAAGCAAAGAAACCACCGGTGAGATCAGGGTATAAAGCTCCTTATATTCTTTGGTTTGCTCGGTAATTACTTCTAGCCGATCTTTGCTGTCATTTTTAAAATTTTCATGTGCACGCGCGACTGTGGACTTGAGTTGCCCGACATTGTTGACAGATTCGATCATCGTTTTTATCGCGCTTAAGCTTTGCGGATTATGAACTAAGTATTGAACTAAGTTTTGTCGCTTAAGGGCTTGCACATCATCTTGTTGTAAGAAGGCTTCTCGTAACTTTTTCTGGGCTATTTCGCTGAGCTGATATTGATCTGAAATATTTTTTAAAAGAAGATCAACATTGAGATCGCGCACCAGGCGATTTTCGCTAGTTTTGCCGTTGAAAAGATCCTGGCAGGTCTGGGCTCGACTGACGGACAATCCAGAAAAAGCGCTCGTCCATAAAAAAGCGGCGATAAAAATCGCGTGAAAGACCGAGCTTCTCTGATTCTTGATATCCTTCTTGATATGCGCATTTTTGCCAAGCATAAATTTCTTCTCTCTCTTTAAAGTTAAGATCTCGGAGTGATATTCAATATTCGTGCGTTTACTCGTTTGGCCTCGGCAATTTTCGAATAGACGAGTTATTAAAGGACTTTGAAATACCCAATGAGGTGACCTGACGAAATTGAGCTGTCAGTCGAATTTGACGAACTTGTCTGCATCAGTGACGTGTTAGCGCCCTCGAATTGAGCTGTCATATTGTATATGTCTTGATTTTACTGAGGGCTATCTGAGTTTAAATTTTTCGCAAGGGTTTGGTGCACGGTTTTGCCGAGCTGCTTGTCGGTACAATTGATCATATAAAATCCGCTCTTTAGCCGCAATTTTTTCGCTTAATGAAAATATATTTTTATAAAGATTCGCGTCGGCTCCAATTTCATCATTTTGCAGGATAGACTTATAATTTCTATATTCGGGTGTCTGGACGACGCTTGAAAACATGCTAAAATACTCTGAGAAGGCGTAACAGGTGCATGGATCCGTTAGCAGCGCGTTTGCGGTGACACAAGGTTCATGGTATCCCTCGACGTAGTCCCAATATTGGCTTGTTGCACAGATTTTTTTTGCTTCCTTAAAAACGCAAATTTCGGTTTGCTCCACTTTGTGAATCTGATTGTTTCGCTTGATCGCCTTTTGCATGAGCGATTCGTATTCTTCGATTTCAAGTCTTAGTTCGTTGTAAAGGTCTTTGTTAAGGAGCTTGGGTAAATTCGGCATTTTAATTTGTAATATTTCGAAAATTTGTCTATATCCGTGCGCAACGGACAGACCTAAACGAAATTTTAAGTCGGCCTTATTTTGGAATATTAAATCACGAAAGGGGGATAGTAACTCATCAGTTTCTTTGCCGGCCCTGGTGGAAATCATCGGTTGGGCCGCGAACGTCACCGGCTCGTTGTCGTCATTGCGCGTGAGAGTGTCTAGTCTCGCCTTTAAATAGGCTTCTTCTAAATTTTTTATATTTGGATCATTGAGGGCCTTTGCTACCGACTCACCATCTTTCATAATGCCCACTTTATGCTTCTGTGAAGATGAGATGACACAAGTTTTATCGCTGCCATAATCAAGTAAATTGCCTGAGCCGCAAGGCAAACCAACTATGGCGAGTTTAACGCCCTTGGTTTCGGCGACTTGTTGAAGCTTTCGTAAAGGGCGAGGATCTACGTAGTCAGATGCTACAAACCTATAGGAGAACTCATTGTAAAAGCCGGTGCCGTGGGTATCAATGTAAATCAGCAATTGGTCGCCAGGACGAATCTTACTTTCATTGATTTGTTGGACAAGCTCATTAATTTTCGATCGAAATGAGTTGTCGTTGAAGTCATTTATAAAGCTGTTATCTTTTGGGTCAGGATGGGCGTGGAGCCAGGAGTTGAAGAATTCGCTGTCCCAGGTTTGCTGATTGACCTCAGAATATCTTTTGACTTTATCATATCCATATTCAAACTCGACATCTTTCGAATGAGAAGGAATTCCGCCGCCAAAGTAGACCAGTTGGTTTCTGGGGGTATCCACATTAGGGGTGTGCGAACCGACCTTCATCTTGTGATGATAATCAATTGTTGGAGGAGACGATCTTTGTTTGATATCAGCTTTGGTTTTGTCGGCGCACGCGTTGGCGTAATCTTGGCGACTGGGTTCTTCGGTCGCCATGGCGAGCTTCGGTGTCATACCAAGCAACAGAATTAATAAAAATTGATGAATTGACGCCGTCTTTTTCACAAATGCCTCACTGACATTAGAGCAGCATTGAGCCTGCAATTTCTTTACTCATCGCTTTCATCGCCAAAAAGAAATTTAAACGAAATGAGAATCTGGCGTAGGCAAAAGATGCCGTTAAAGGTCACTTTGACAAAAAGTTAGGCTGTTGAAGGGCACCAGACTGGGCCTGTTGGCGGGCCCATGCGGTATAAACTCTGCAGTCGTTACTAGGACAAAAATCATGAGGTATCGATGAAACCAATATTCTTACGTATATTTTTAATAGTCGTCGTGCAGATTTTAAGTCTCGGTTCCTATTCGACGGGGGCGGCTGAGCCCATCGCGGGCCAACTTCAGCAACAAGATGGACAAGTTTTTCTCAAGACCTCTACTGAGCTTATTCCGTTAGAGTTGTCACCGGCATTGAATGAAGCCGTCGTCAGTTTAGTTGGTAAATCTCCCTTTGTTGCAGTCGTCGGGCAGCGACTCTATAATGGACGTCTTGAGGTTTCGCGAGTACCGACGATGATGAGCGGTGATCGGACTCTCGAGGGCAAGCTAAATCGTATCGTCACTTCATCGGGTGAAATTTTTTATGAAATCAATGGTCTTCCGGTTGACTTCGGTCAGACGAAACTGGTCAATGGAGCAAGTTTTGACGAAGACAGCCGAGCATTTTATGTTGGCAAAAATGTTCGCGCCCAAGCGCAACTTGATCAAGGTGTTTTTGTCATTCAATCGATTATAAGGTCAGACATGTTTTCGGCATCGCCCGGCCCGGTCATAGACGCAAATGTTCCTCAAAATATTATTAAAGCCTTTTCGCAAGACCCTTTGAATTCGGCGATAGCCCTTGTCAGAGGTGATCTTAAATCACCATCGCCAATCTGGTTTAAACAAACCTTATTTGGTCATGAAGAAAGAATTGAGCCCTCGGAGCCTGTATTGATCATCACCGTCAGTGGATCAGAGAGTGATAGTATGGGTGCGGTCAACGGACATTTTGCTACTGGGCTTGGGCGTGTTGGCGATGATATGCAAATCCGTGGAGAGTTATTTAATGTTTATGTGACCAATGAAAAACAAATCGAGCCAGGTGACGTCAAAGACGTGGATTATTTTGGACACTTGATTAGCGGGCAAAATAATTATCGTCCGACTTATACCTTTATTCTCTATGGTGTCTCGCAGGATAAAATTCTACAACTTAGAGCCGAGCTCGATCACTTTTACCCATTTTTTAGATCAGGAAGTACAAAGATCACAGCTGACAAGAACTGTGTGACTTTGTCGGTTCAGGCTTTAGCCGATATCGGTATCTATGGCGTTCAGCGAGACAATCCAAAAAACCCACAGCAATTTTTATTGTTGTCAGAGGAGACGAAATTGCCAGCTCCGTTAAGTAAACTTGCGACCATGAAATTTCTGGCAAGGACAAAGCGTTCGGAGTTCATGCCTGGTCCGGCGGTGATTGGTATACTTGAAAATCTTCAGAATCCCAAATACCGCGACGAAGTAGGCGTCAAACGTATCGATATGATTTTCGGTGGACAAATCCCATCGTCGAGGCCCATCGGCAGAGCGCCTACAAAGGGTGTCATTGATGAGTTGCTCAAACAGGTTAAAATTGGTGCCGACCTTCTTGGCACTCGCTATCTCGCGGCGCCTGTCAAACGCCTTCTCCGCCACCCTCTGAGAAATCAATGTGAATCCCTTTTTTGATGTATGAGTTTTAGCCCAGACGAGAGTCGGTATTCGTTGTGAGATGTCCGAGTGCTCTTGCCTTAGACTAGGACACACGTCAAAATGTCTATGCGAATACAAAAAGGGGGATTTATGATAAGCGCTTTGAAGTCGAGATGGCTTGTCAAATTGCTGGTGAGTTCTTTGATGACTGGCTTATGCTCTGGTGTCGCGCAGGCTGCGTCTCCTAGAGGCGGCGGCGGGATGAGTAGTGGCGGTAATGATCTCGGGATTAACCTCGCCCTGGTTAATACCAGTCAGGCCAATATGAACACCCTTATATCTCGAGCCAATACCAGAGTCGGGGGCATCAGCACTCCCCAAATGAATAATGCTTACGAAGCGAGTCTTCAATACGGTTATCGCTTTTCAGGCACCATTTATGAAATTCTTTTTCGTCCATCTTATTTTTATCAAAAGGTGAATGGCAGTGGTACTGGTGGAGATTTTAACTACGGACTCACAGGGTATACGCTTTTTCCTATTCTGCGCCTCTATCCTCTCGAAAATGATTTTATGCATTTCTTTGTGCAAGTAGGCTTGGGTTATGGCGTTTTAAATGGATCGATTCAGGAGGGTGCCGCCAGCGTCACCTTCAGTGGTCAGTCTTTTGGAAGTCTGGTCGGCCTTGGCTCGGAGTTTTGTTTTACGAGCGCTCACTGCATGGTGATTGAGACTAATTTTAGGTATTTATTGATGGCGCGCAACCTGGCCGACGGTGCCAGCGGAAGCTTTCAAGGAAATAGTTTAAGTCAGGCCACGGTCGACCACGAAGTCGAGCTCGATGGCATCGACTTCCAAACTACCATGTCCGGCCTGATTGTTTCTCTCGGTTATGCTTTTCACTTTTGAAACTATTTATCTGGGAAAGAACAAGAGTGATCATAAGAGTTTTCATCCTCAATTACCAAAAAAGGTAAAAGCTTTGGTTGCAAAGCCTAATAAAATTTCAGTTCAGAAGTTGGACAAGGATCTGAGTGTCAGTGCTGACGGGTCGGAGGCTGCTCCTCCCGCCTTACGTCGCTCGTTGGGTTCATGGCAAGTTCAGCTCATCTCTATCGGCGCCATCATTGGAAGTTCTTATTTTCTAGGATTGGGGGAACTCATTTCTCAACTTGGACCATCGATTGTGCTCGCGTTTGCCCTCGGCGGAGTGATCGTTTGGTTTGTGGCAATGGCCATGGGCGAGCTTTGTGCGGAAATGCCTCGGGAAGGCAGTTTTGTGTCTTTTGCGCGTGAACTGATTGGGGCCCCTTGGGCTGCTGGCGTTGGCTGGTCGTATTGGTTTGATTGGTGTGCGTATATTGCAAGTGAGATGATTGGAGGTGGAATTATCCTCCATCAATTTATTCCAGCCTGCCCTGCGATGTTGTGGACGGCAGCTCTTGGAATTGTCGTGAGCGTTTTAAATCTTCTTGACGTGAAATGGTTTGGTGCAATCGATTCGGCAATGTCGCTCATCAAAATTTTGGCTGTGGCCGCATTTGCTTTTGTTGGCATTGCGATTTACTTAGGCTTTGCTGGCAATGCCGGCGGCGTCATCCACGAGAGCTCGTTTTTTACAGCAGGTAAAATGACCAGAGAAACTTTATTTCCGGCCGGGGGGCTAGCCGTCGTTTTATCGATGGTCATTATCTTAGTGAATTATGCAGGCACCGAAGTCATCTCTTTGGCGTCAGCTGAGACCGATGATCCGAGCAAGCATGTTGTTCGTGATTGCCGAAGAGTCGCGATTTCAATTGTCGTTCTCTTTGTGGTTCCGCTTTTGGTGTTAGTTTCGATCTTTCCATATACGCAGGCGTCTCTTAATCAATCGGTTTTTTCGCAAGCCTTAGAGCACTATGGGTTTAAATGGGCCGCTGCCTTTTTTTCGTTTGTGGCTTTAACGGCAGCGATTAGCTGCGCCAACTCTGGCCTCTACGGCACCGTGCGAGCGCTGTATGGACTTGGCAAAGAGGGCCTTGCACCAGCGATGGTGACCAAGCTCAATCGAGCGGCGATTCCGGGTGTTGCGACCTGGATGACGATCGCAGGCTGTTGGGGATTTTTTCCGCTCTATGTATTTTTTAATGGGACCGCATTTTATACTTGGTTGCTTGCGGTTTCTGGATTTACCGGAGCGGTCTGCTGGCTCTCGATTTCTTGGTCGCATTTGCGCTTCGTCAAAAAACGCGATGGACGTGCGCCGCTTTGGTGTTATGCTTCGATCAGTCTTCAGCTTCTTTGTCTTGGGCTTATTCCTTTTTCGAAAGAATTTCGCGGTTGTCTTTTGATCGGAATCCCGGTCCTGGTGATTCCGATTTTGTTGGTTTATTGGCGGCGTAAGAAGGCCTCAACTTAACTAAGTTCGTCAGTTAAATTCTCCGACGGCCTGGCGAAAGACTTCAGTGTGTTTGTCGACATCACTTTCACTGGTTGCGGGACTCATCAGCGCCATATTGTGAAAAGGAGTCAGCAAGACGCCGCGATTTAAAGCGTAGAGATGCATATAGCGCTCCAGTTCGAAGTCCGCAGCAGCAGCGGCCTCACCGCCGTTTCTTGGGACATTTTTATGAAACAAATATTCGGCACGACAACCGAGTTGGCTCACATGCCAAGCAAGATCAACTTGCTCGATAACCTGAGAAACGCCATCGGTGAATCGCTTTGCCATCGGGATCATTTTTTTAAAGGCCGCATCAGTGAGCACATTTTCAAGAGTGGCGCGCATCGCTGCCAGTGACAAAGCGTTGCCTGCCAGCGTTCCACCGATTCCGCCAGTATCACACTCTTCAACTCGGATACGCTCAGCGATAAGTGTTGCGACTTCTTCGGTGAAACCATAAACGGCGGATGGAATACCACTGCCGATTGGTTTTCCGAGAGTGAAGAAGTCTGGCTTTAGCCCGTGAGCGCGAGTATAGCCGCCTGGTCCTTCGCAAATGGTATGCGTTTCATCGATGATCAATAGGCTTCCATACTTGCGGGTCAGCTCCCGCAGGCCCTCATGAAATCCCGGCTGCGGATGAACGATGCCAACATTTGTGAGTGCGGGCTCGGTCAAGACACACGCGACATCGCGATGTTTGAGAGCCTTTTCTACGCCTTCAAGATCATTGAATTCAACCACTCGCGTAGTCAATGCTGGATCGACCGGAGGGCCAATGTTTCCACGGCGGGGAACGACCACACCATCTTTGAGGGTCGCAAAAGTCTCATCAACGCTGCCATGATAACAATAGTTGAAAGTCAAAATTTTCGGGCGCCCAGTCGCCATGCGCGCCAGGCGAATCGAGAAACGATTGGCATCAGTGGCTGTTAAGGCAAACTGCCAGTAAGGTAGGCCAAAACGTCTTTGCAGTTCTTCTCCCAACCAAATGGCGTTTTCGGTTGGCAGCATAGTGGTGATGCCGCGTGCGAGTTGCGCAGTCGCGGATTCAACAACTGCCGCGGGTGCGTGTCCAGTCATTGCTCCCGTGTCGCCAAGGCAAAGATCAACATATTTGTGGCCGTCGACGTCAGTAAAATGTGCTCCTTTGGCTTCGGCGACAAAAATCGGAAAAGCACCCGGCCACTTTGACATCCAATTCATCGGTACACCACCCAAGAGCGATTTGCGGGCGCGTTCAAAAAGTTTCGCAGATTTGGGATGAGAGCGAGTAAAGGTCTCACGTTCACGCTCAAAAAGCATTTTTAGATTTTTGCGATCGATATTTTTCATGCGTACTTAGTCTTTCTTGGTTACTTTTTGGTTATTGATCATTTTAAGTTAGAGCAAATTTCAGGTCAATGCGTCGAAGGTCCAGCCGTCTCCAAAAAAACGACTAATGAGCTTTTTAAAAAGGTCCTTTCTTTTTTGAAGACAGGATCGACTTAAGCAATCCTGGAACTCTCTCGTCGATGTCTCGTCTTCTAAGAGAAATGAAGTGGACCTTGCCGACGCTTCGCTTTTGAATAAGACCCACCTCACGCAGAACCTTAAAATGATGTGACATGGTTGATTTTGAAAGCGAGCTCTTGCACTTTCCGCAAGACAACTCATCTTTCTCTGCAAGAGCTTGAACGACACTCAATCGTATGGGGTCGCTTAAGGCATTAAAGATAAGCGAGAGTTGAACTTTCTTGAGATTTGGTTCTTTTATTTTTGAACCTGGCTTTGACCGTAGTTTTGAATACATGAGAGCGTTCTATTCCAATATTGGCACTGTGACAATTTTATTTTACATCGTTCGGCCTTGACACTAATTTTTACAATCCCATCTTTAATCGAAGTTAAGGTTCGATATCTTTCGAACTGACGAGACGAACTATTAAGGAGCAACAAAAATATGCGTACGATTCCTGTTTTACCTATTAAAAACTCGGTCATCTTTCCTGGCACGTCCTCGCCTTTGAGGATCGGTCGTGCGCAAAGTATTGCGGCGATTAGGCATGCTCAAGAAAGCGGAGGTTGGGTTCTTGCGCTTTTGCAAAAACACGACACTGAAAATCGCAATGTCAATGAGTCTGATTTGTACAGAGTCGGAACGCTAGCGAAGATAGAAAAGCTTCGCGGAGAAGAAGGCCGCGGCTACCAGATTATATTACGTGGTGACAAGCGTCACCAGGTCGACCAGTTTGAGGAACGCCAGGGTCATCTCTGGGCGATGTCTGAGGAGGTCTTTGATGTTGTCGAAGGCGACGTTGCAACCAGCCAGGCTTTGCTTCAAAGTCTGAAGAAACTTGCGTTGCAAATTCTAGAACTCCTACCCTCAAACACCAAGCAGCTGGCCGATATGATTCTTGGAATTGATGATGTTTCATTTTTGTCGTATTTGTGTGCGGCCAATCTTGAAATGGAGCCTTCACAAAAGCAAAAAATTCTTGAAACAACCCAAATCAGGAGTCGAGTCCTCCTACTTTTAGATCTTATGCAAAAGCAAAAAGACGAACTTGAAGTCCAAGGAGAAATTCGCGATAAGCTGAGTCAAAAATTGGGTAAGCAACAACGTGAGTCGATTCTGCGCGAACAGTTGCGCACCATACGCCAAGAGTTAGGTGAGACAGAGGGACCTAACAGCAACGAAACTTATCATAAAAAATTTTCAGAAATCGGTATGCCCGAAGAAGTGAAAAAAATTGCATTTGAGGAATTGAATCGCCTTGAGAATATGGGTAACAACTCGCCTGAAACGCATGTCATTCGAAATTATTTAGATCTTTTGTGTGCGCTTCCATGGTCTGTCTCATCAGGAGATCACAATCTTGAAAAATTAGATCTGGCAGCTGCGAGACGAAGTTTGAACGCCGATCATTACGGCTTAGATAAAATTAAGACCCGCATTCTACAACATCTTGCGGTGATGAAGCTCAAAAAATCAAACAAGGGGCAAATTCTTTTATTTGTTGGCCCTCCGGGCGTTGGTAAAACCAGTTTAGGCCAAAGTATCGCTAAGGCTCTTGGGCGCAAGTTTGTACGCGGTAGTCTTGGCGGAATAAGAGACGATGCCGAGATTCGCGGTCATCGTCGCACTTATATTGGTGCAATGCCGGGGCGAATTATCCAAGGTATTAAACGCGCAGGAGAAAACGATCCGGTCTTTATGCTTGATGAAATCGATAAACTTGGTCATGGCTACGGAGGCGATCCCGCGGCGGCTCTACTTGAAGTTTTAGATCCAGAGCAAAATGCCACGTTTTTGGATCACTATTTAGACGTCGCTTTCGATTTGTCGAAGGTGTTTTTCATCGCGACGGCAAATACCTTAGAATCTATCCCTGCGCCGCTGCTTGATCGCATGGAAGTCATCGAGCTCAATGGTTACACCACGGCTGAAAAACTTCATATTGCAAAAAGCCATCTCATTAAAAAGCAGCTCGCAGAACATGGGATCAGCAAAGAGCAGTTGGTGTTTCAAGACGAGGCCTTACTAAAGATCATCAACTCCTATACCCGAGAAGCCGGCGTGCGCGATCTCCAACGCAAGATTGCAGCCATCTGTCGGGCCATGGCCGAAAGAGTTTTGGCAACAGGGGTGGTCTTGCCCATTCGTGTTGGTCCCGCTGACGTCGAAGAGGCTTTGGGTGGCGAACGTTATGTGCATGAGGTTGCTGAGCGCCTAAGTCCGCCGGGAGTGGCCACAGGTCTTGCCTGGACGCCTCAAGGGGGCGAAATTTTATTTGTCGAAGCCAACCTGATGCCCGGCAAAGGACAACTTATTTTAACCGGACAACTTGGCGACGTCATGAAGGAGTCCACGCAGATTGCGTTAAGCTTCGTACGTTCAAGGCTAGCGCATCTCATTCGAGATTTCGAATTTGAGAAAAAAGATATACATGTGCATGTTCCAGCCGGTGCAATTCCAAAAGATGGCCCATCAGCCGGCATCACGATGTTGACGACGATCGCGTCTATACTGACAGGTCGAAGCGTTGATCCAAAGCTTGCGATGACGGGCGAGGTGACTTTGAGAGGGGCGGTTTTGCCCGTTGGTGGAATAAAAGAGAAGGTCATTGCCGCCCATCGTGCTGGTATCGAGCGCATTATTTTGTCAAAGCGTAATCAGAAGGATTTGAAAGAGATTCCCGAAGATGTCCTTTCGACTTTGAAATTTTATTTTGTTGAAAGCGCTTCAGAAGTTTTGAAAATCGCTCTTGATATCGATGTGACGGCCTTGGGAGAAGGACAGGTCCTCATCCCAAGCCGCGCACCGACGAAATCCGATATCGTGCCGGTTCACACCTAATCTCGCCTGGGCCCTGTGAAGGGAATGAGATAGGTACCCAGTTGGATGACTCGGTCGGGATTTTTCTCCGACTCGAGCCATCCAATAATCTCATCTTGAAATTTGCGAATGCGCAATTTGAGTTCAGGAATTTTCTCGCTCGCAATTGGAATATGAAGCAAACCCAGCTCACTTTCATTGGCGTTAAATTTCGCGAGACTTTTTCCCCACGCAGTTAATGTTTCGCCGTGATGCTGTTGCATGAGATGTTTTGAAAAAACTCCGTCATCGCCCGTATCAAGAGCGTGATGGGTTTGCACATAATGAGTCACGCCAGCGCCATCGACCGTAGGCTTTACAAAGCCAGCTTCGACTAATTTGCGAAGCGAGTTCTCGGCTTCATTCACAGTTATGAGTCCGCAGAGTTGCTGTGAAATATACTCACCACTGGGTTCAAAGTTTGGCAGCAAAACCAGTTCTCGCACGAGCATATGATACCAGGTTCCTAAAATTTCGGACTTGAGCTGATCGAGATAGGTCGTGGCCATTTTCTTTCGCGCAACCAAAACCTGTTTTTCAAATTCTATTTTTTGTTCATCATTTTGAAAACTCTCAAGCTGAACCAGAGCTATAAAATAATCTGTTTGAGCCATGCTCAGGCTACACAGCTTCGCAAATTTCTGCGCAAGTTCGACGGACATATTTCTTTGGCCCGTCAACACCAGTTGCATATAGTTAGGACTTTTAAGTCCAAGTAGTGCCGAAAATCTGCGATAAGAGAAGCTCGGCCTCAAAGACTTTTTGAACTCAAACCAGTCCTTCAGAAAACGTCGATAGTCTTGATAATTGCGGACGAGTGGGGGCTCACCGACTTGCAAAGTCTTATTTTCTTCTACTTCCATGAACACGCACCTTGGTTCAATTTGATGGATTGTAAAATGCCAATGATAGAGTCCTCAAGCCCTGCATAGTTCTGAGCTACGACGACAAGGCCCTTGCCTCCACCCCAACTTGTCACTGCGGTAATCGCACTCTCATTTTCAACAATAAAGGCTTCGATACATGGATCCTCAAGTGCGAGTACACGAAATCCTTTATCGACAAAGAAATCATGCAATTGCTGGCGAGCTAAATTCTCTTGCTCCCGATACGTCGTCCTAAATTCATTGAGCCAAATAAACTCAGGCTGAAGGATCGGACCGAGATCATTGAAATTAAAGACACCGGGATTTTCAAGCATCAAATTTGCGCCGTCTTGCTGCCAGATCGGAAAGTTATTTGGAACTTCAGCCGTAAAAGCGCTGAACCCGTCGGCGATTTTACCATTTCCAGATCTGCCAATGGCATGTGAAAAGGGAGCGCTTAAAAGCACTCCCAAAAGTATAGAGATGAAACTTTTCATCTCTTCACATCATCAATAAGTTCGACCACCGCAGTGAAATACTCTGGAGTCGGCTCACAGGTGGGCTCACTGCAGTACTTGACATGTGGGATGATTGCAAAAATCTGCGACACCAAATTGATATCGCGAGAGATAAAGAAACTGCTACCCGAATGTGAGCTTTGATTTTTGCTTCTTTCGGGATTTAAGTCACCGTAATCCATCCAAGCGCCAGCCTCCTTGAGATCAACGCTGGCTTCATCATCAAAAATTTTTGAGTTGCCAATGACAACGACTCCAGAGACATATACGGTGGTTGCCTTGCCAGCAAGGGTCGATGGACATTTAACGGTGAAATCAGGTAATTTTGGAAAACCTCCCTTGGGCATTTGACGTGCATCGACGGCATAAGTATCTGCTAGCGTTTGGCAAACCTCTTCTGACTTAGTTTCAAACTTATCGCCATTTTTGGTGACGGAGGTTTTCACAACTTTGACCTTCATTTTGATCTTGGTCACGCCCTTGGGAAGCGGATCGCTTAAGCTGAAGCTAAGTTTATCTGCCGATAAATTCGACACCCTCGCCTGGTCAATGATTTGATCGACCAAATTGTTAAGGTGGGACTGGGCTTGAGATTTGATTGATAAGAGCACGAAGCTCGCGACGAGTAAAATTTTTTTCATTTGGAACTCCTAAAAGTTGTTGTAGTTAAAATTAAATTTTCATCTTCGAAGATGAATTGATCTTCGAACCAAACTTTTAAAAGTTCAAGTCGTGAGAATACGAAATCGAAGACTATTTAGTATACGCGTTACGGGGGCCGTGTCTGCGGATAAATTATTCTTTCGTGCCCGAAGTTGACCGTCGTCCGGCTGCGACAAGCACTGGAGAATAACAAAAATAAGAAGAGATCAGAGTTGTAATTTGCATTTCGAGACAACATGACAAGAACCACTCTTTACAAAGAAGATCCAAAAAAAGTTCGCGATACTTTGAAAAAGGCTCGGGAGCTGGCCGATCAAATGCACCTCCTTGAAGACGAGCTCATTACTTTGCTTCGATACATTGATTGCAATCGTTATTACGTACGAATTGGTCTCAACTCCTTACGTGGTTTTTGTGTGAAGTGGTTGTTATTCTCTAAAAGCCAAGGACAGCGGATCGCGACGCGAGTTCGTTACCCTCCGACGCCCCCAGACGACGGTCAACTTCGGGCATCAAAGGCATCGAAGGAGTTGACAGACTTGACATCTATTTCATTTGCCGACTTTGCTCGTCTTATAACGCCGCAATTCCAACCTCAGTTCCGACCTCAGTCGAGGGTCGAGAAACTTCCATGACAGAAGCCAGGCCTTGTACCTGAAGTTTTCTTTCACACATTTACGTACCAATTAAATGCTAAACTCTAAGAGGTGAACATTAAACTCTGGGCTCTGGAGCCAGTTTTAAGGGGGCTTCTTTGTTAGAGTCAGATGTCTATGTAAAGACGATCAATGCAGATGAACACACGCACGCACATACTCAGACGAGAAATCTTAAGCTCGTCGTCGCCGATACCTCAATAGCGCGAACCTCTTTATCTGGCAAAAACGCAGACTTTTGGCTTCTCGGAGGAGCCAGCATTTTCGCGCTGATCATTTTGCTCATTGGTGGGTATTTTAAGGACTCAAGCATCGCCGTCGAAAAAGAAATGGACGGGCTCATGGTGAGTTTCTCTTTTCTGTCGATCGTTTGTAACAATCCACACTTTATTTTATCTTATAAATTTGCCTACTCACGTGGGTTTCAATTCATTCGTGAAAAGTGGCTGCAACTTTTGTTCGTTCCGTGCTTTCTTATCGGTTTATTTGTTTTTGCGTATTTTGGCTTTGAAAAAACGATTGATGAATTTCTGCCTGTCACTTATCTCAATTCGCTTTTTGAAAAATTAGGAATTCCTTTTGACGTCGCGCAAATCCCCGATGTCGGTCAAGCCTTTATGAGTCTCGGTGTCTGGGGAATGTTTTTATCGGTAGGCTGGCATTATTCAAAACAGGTTTTTGGGAGTATGCTGGTCTATTCACGTTATGATTCGTATCCTCTCAGTACCTCTCAACGACTAGCGCTTAAGATCTGTCTTTTCTCGGTGGCGTTTGCGAATTTCTTCGCGATATCATCGCAGATCAAGAACGGGTATTTTTTCTTAGGGCAACAGTTACACTTTATCGTTTTGCCACATTTCATTGTTGGGTTTGCAACGGTTTTTTCCATTTTGGCACTTGTTTATATTTCGTATTCTATTTTTTATTTTAATTACAAAAATTTTAGAAAGCGGCCATCACTTAACTTTTTAGTGCCTCTACTGGCCTTTTATTTATGGTGGTTCCCGTGGTTTGTAAATCCACTTTTTTATCTGATCATGGTGCCGTTTTTTCATTCATTGCAATATCTTCCGTTTGCTCATCGTATGTTAGATAAATCTGCGACCCCGACGAGTAAGCAAATGCTGAAGTATGCTTTGCAGATTTTTTTCGTGGTCATCATCGGCTTTTTGGTTTTTGATGCAATTCCGACAAAACTAGATGAAATCTATAAAACCCAATTTCATTTCGGGTGCTCCTATTTTTTGATTGCGGCAATCGTATTTCTTAATATTCATCATTTCTTTGTTGATAATGTTATTTGGAAGTTTGATCAAAAAGAGGTCCGATATGCCCTTTTTAAGGGTGAGTGACTAAAATATTTTAAGAACCACTGTTTCGCGTGCTCAGAGACTTGTTCCAAGGTTCCGGGTTCTTCAAAAAGGTGTGTCGCCCCTGGTATCAGTATTAAATGACCCCGTTCTAATTGCTTCAAAGCCATTTGGTTGAGTGAAATGACAAAGCTATCGCGATCACCCACAAGTAAAAGTGTTGGGGCATGAACGTCTTTTAGACGATCCATAGCTAAATCGGGCCGTCCTCCTCTTGAAACCACTGCAGATATCTGATCCTTGAGGTCAGCCGCCGCCGCGAGGGCAGCGCCTGCCCCGGTGCTAGCTCCGAAATAGCTTATAGCAAGGTCCTTTCCAAAATCCTGCTGTTTAGTCCAAAGTGTTGCCGAGATTAGGCGTTTTGCCAGAAGTGGAATATTGAAGATATGGTTTCGATTCTGTGATTCTTCGTCGGTCAGTAAATCAAAAAGAAGAGTCGCGATCCCGGCTTGGTTAAGGTCCTTGGCAACCTGTTGGTTTCTTGGGCTCAGTCGGCCGCTGCCGCTGCCGTGGGCGAAAATGACGATGCCTTTTGGATCTTTGGGGACATCCAAGAGACCAGGAGTTTCACTTCCGGCTTCGTTTGGAATGACAACTTGTTTTTGAATTTTTAAAGAGGCCTGAGATTCTTTAGACAATTGGTTTGTTCGAGCCTGTGAAAGCAATTGCACCACCTCTTCGTCCGAAACTTGTTCAAAATCTTGAAAATATAATCCAACAGCTAAAAACGCCGATGATTCAATGAGACAAATGACGTCGTCAAACTCAGATTTTAATCTCATGGCTTTCGCGGTACTTTCTGAACAAGCAGGAGCTGCTAAGATGACCTTTGCTGCAGCCTTTGCTTTTGCATAGCTTGCAGCAACCCGAGCCGTAACACCTGTGGCGACGCCATCGTCAACAATAATAACGACTTTTTCAGCCAAGGATGGCGGGGCTTGACCTTTTCGATAGTAGTTAACTCGACGTTCAATCTCCAGCTTTTCTTTTTCAATCAAGGCATCGAGTTGAGCTTTTGGTAACCACGATATGCCAATAGCATCTGGATCAATCCAATAAAATCCGCCTTCGGCGATGGCGCCAATGCCATACTCGGGTTGTAGAGGATGACCAATTTTTCTGACAACTAAGACTTCGAGGGGGAGCTTAAGTGCAGCAGAGACTTCGGATCCGACAACGACTCCTCCTCTTGGAAGTGCGAGAATGAGCGCTTTTTCAAGATCTTCTTTCGGCAGCAGCTTCACCCGCTCTGCTAACAAATGCCCCGCTTCTTTTCGATCCCGAAAAATTCTATTCATAATAGACCACATCAGAAAAAACGAGCAAAGAACGAGCCACTTTAATTTGCGGGTCACGAGAGGTTTGAATTGGGCAGAATTCCTCTTATTTATGGGGCCTTTACTACGGAGTGGAGCAATGAAATGAAACCTAAGCACGCTGGCCGCAGCCAGGTGAGCGCGTTCCGACTTTGATCATCATGGTTCTAGACTTGCAGAGAGCTAAGACGTGAACGTGGAGGTGCAGTCAAACATGGAACACTTTTCGTCGGGTTGGACTATCTTTACTCTGCGTGGTGTTGCAATAAAATTGCATATCAGCCTTCTATTTCTTTTGTTCTATGTGGTGCTTGTTGCCATGATGCAATTTTCATCCATTGTGCAATTCTCCAAAGTGAATCCAAATGACATCGCAGGGTCTCCATTTATTTGGGCGTTGATCTTTGCTATATCTTTAGTGGTATCAATCTTTCTTCATGAGTTTGGACATGTTCTCGTTGCCCAGGCTCAAGGATTTAAAGTGAGATACATAAGCTTGATGATGCTTGGTGGTGTTTCGCAAATGGAACGTCTTCCGGTCGAACCTCTGGCTGAATTCGAAGTTGCGATTATTGGTCCGCTCGTTAGTTTAGGTATTGCTGGTCTTTTGTTTTGGATACGTGCGGTATCTTTATCTGCTAACCTCGATTTTTATTGTTATTGGGTCGGACAAACAAACCTTGCTCTTGGTATTTTTAATCTCTTACCAGCCTTTCCAACAGACGGCGGCCGGGTGCTGAGGTCGATTTTGGTGACGAGACAGGGGCATTTAAGAGGAACCGAGACTGCGGTCAAAGTGAGCCAAGTCTTCGCTTGGGTTCTCGGCATCCTTGGCGTTATTCAGTTTAATTTGCTTTTATTGTTGGTTGCCGTATTTATTTATGGTGCAGCAAAAAGTGAGTTATTTATTCTTTTGGGACAAACAGTTTTAAAGGGAATGAGAGCCCAAGATCTGATTATTTCGGTGCCTGCGGTTTCTGAAGATGCTTCGGTATCGGAGGCGGTTACTCAAATGGTCAATTCACGAAATATTCTGTTACCAGTCATCGGTAAAAATGACACATATGGGATGTTAAGCGCTGCGATCGCAAGACAAGTTCCAAGAGAACTTTGGAATTCAACCCTCATTAAAGACGTACAAATTAAGGTTCCTAAAGTTGTTCATTGCGAAGAACCTCTAGAAGAAGTTCTGATGTCGGTATTGGCGACCCCAATCGGAGCACTCCCAGTTATTCACGAAGGAATTCTAGCTGGAGTTATTCGAACATCAGATCTCCTTGAAACCATAGAACTACGGCGACTCATTGAAGAGCAACTTTCAATAAACGCGTGGGCACTTAAGTTTCGTCATGCGCATTCGAGGGCATAAATTTGGTATTTGAGTCTTTGATCAGAACATTAACTAACAAGGAGAAATGATATGAAAAGAGATGTTACTCGTACGCAAAGTGGCAGGGCCGATCGAATTCCAAGCACACGACGTTCAAACTTTTTCTCGCCATGGTTTGACGACTATTGGGAGCCAGCTCGATTTTTCGATGATTTTTTTAACCGCGATTTGCCAGTATTTTCTGGCAATGCTCGCTCCCTGGCTCCGGCCATCGATGTCGATGAAACGGCCGATGAATACGTGGTCTCCGCCGATCTTCCGGGAATCAAAAAAGAAGATATCAATATCGAGTACACCGGAAATCAGCTGACAATTTCGGCTGAGCGAAAGCAAGAAATGCTTGAAGGCCAAAATCCCGAACGTCGAGAGCGATTTTATGGGACCTACCAAAGAAGTTTCACCTTACCTGTTGGCGTCGAAACGGACAAAATTGCAGCGAATTATGATGGAGGCGTTTTGACCGTACATTTACCTAAAGGCGAAAAAGTGAAAGCAAAAAGAATTCAAATTGCCGAAGCAAAGGCCGTCGCAGATGCAACTGACAAACATTGATTCGAACAGAGAGGAGACTGTATGAAATCTTTGACTCAAAACTTAAGTTTTTTATGTGTTGCGATGTTGATTGGCTTTTCTCAAATGACGTATGCCGAGAGCATGTCTCATGAGCCATCATCTTCAGAAATACATAAACATATGAATGATAAGAGTGTGGTATTGAATTTTACCAAAGGACAGCACGATCTGACTCAAATGGAGCAAACAAAGCTCGGTGAGCTCATTAGCAAAATTGGCATGAGTAACATCGACAAAGTTGAAGTCGCGGCCTGGTCAGACAAAAATTTTCCGAAAAAAGGAAAGGATTTGTCTCAGGCTGATGTTAAATTGGCAAACGAAAGAATTAGCGCCATTCAGGACTATCTGAAAACAAAGCTAACTTCGTCCAAAATCCAAACTTTCAACATGGCCGAAAGCTCTCATTGGTTGGCCCGCGCGCTCAGAACCGATCAAGCAGAGCTAAAATCCATATTCGCCAAAGAAGCAAGTGCACCAATGGCTCGAGAAGATTTCAATATCATTGAAAACCATGGCGCTGCTTCAAAGGCTGTGGTCGTTGTCGTCCCTATGGAAAGAAAAATGGCCGAACCTCCAGCATCTGCGCCGGGTCCAGCCTATTGATTTTTAAAAGATCCTGGATGTGACTTTAGCTGACATCCAGGATCAAAATCTTTCATAAAAATCCTAGCCCAAAAGCGACGTTGCGCATAAGCTTTACACTCGGCATGGATTGGAAGTTATTCGTTTCAACATTCACCCTCATCAGCTTGGCTGAGTTGCCAGATAAGACGGTATTTGCCGTACTATTGATGGCAACAAAACGAGATCCACGTTCCACTTTTGTTGGTGTTTGCATGGCTTTTTTCGTGCAAAGTCTGATCGCTGTGAGCTTGGGCCGCGCGATTTCTTTTTTTCCAGAAAAATGGGTTCATCTGGCAACGGGCTTCTGTTTCATAGCATTCGCGATTGCGCTTCTACGAAAAGGGCACGAAGAAACCGAACTCGAAAATGAAAAAATTGTTAAATCAGATCGACGAACTTTTTGGCGAGCTGTCTCATCCTCATTCATGGTCATCTTCGTTGCCGAATGGGGCGATCTCACCCAACTCGCGACGGCCTCGCTTGAGGCTCGTTTTCGCAGTCCAGTAACAATCTTTACAGCTGCCACCCTTGCTCTATGCACAGTCGCAGCTTTGGCGATAGTTGTGGGAACTCAAGCCAAAAAATTCTTGCACGCGCGCTTACTTAATCGCTTAGCAGCCGCGGCTTTTGCAGTTGTTGGCTTATATTTTATTTTGAGTTGGATACGACAGTAAGTTGACTCTTCATCAGCCGAATCATCTCTTTACTCATATCATCTTCTCTTTTTGCAAGACCATCTAGAACGCCAAGAGTGTCAATCATCGCCCTGTTTTGACCTAACTTGAATTTGGCATCTATTTTTTCAATTGAGATCTCGAAGCCAACGATGGCAGAGCAAAGGCTTTCGGGTGTCAACAAGTCGTCAGGAAGTT